>OKYQ01000199.1_pt1 | contig 22968 bp, 20 predicted proteins | sample 1608241 | NCBI WGS metagenome assembly OKYQ01 (sample SAMN02674792, study PRJEB24791) | human gut metagenome, SKBSTL006 | isolation source: stool | host: Homo sapiens | place: USA
ACGTGTGCTCTTCCGATCTCCCCTACTTTTTCAATGGTAATAATCTACAAAGTTTCGCTATTTTATTTGTTTACTTTTCGCCGGGCCGGAGACGCAAAAACACCCTTCCCCTGCCGGTCAAGGCAAAGAAAGGGTGTTTTTATGCCCAGTGATGGGCGCGGCAGCAGCCTGCAAAAAGCCATACTTTTGCCCACCGGGTGTGTCTGTTTTGAACAAGAAAAAAGAGGGCCGGTGTACCCACATTTGGTGCAGCTGTCACTTGAATCTTTTTCAGTACCTTTGTATAATATTCTTGTTATCCGGAACAAGGGCGTTCCAGATGAGTCTTCGCCGACCCATCTGGGACGCCTTTTCTTTCTACCGGCATTCAGAGGGACTCTGCGGAATGTGCCGCCGAGGTGGACCGCTATCTGATGGGTTACACCAATCTGTGACCCCCCTCCCTCCTATTTATGACATTCTCTTTCCTATCCTAAACAGAAACGGGAGCTTTCCTTTACCGGGAGGCTCCCGTTTCTGCATTTCGGGATTTTTATTTTCACAAAGTTTTCACAGTTAGCGCATCCTACCCACTTGAAACAGATACCCCCAAGTGGTAAAATCAGAATATCAGGAGATTTACCCCCACAGGGTACATTTCCTCTTCACACTGATACACCCGGAAAGGAGTCATCTGCTATGACTGATGCTGAAAAAAAGCCCTGCTGCGCCGCTGAGCCTGCCGAAAAGGACACTGCCCCCTCCTGCTGCCGCCACAAGGACCGTACCCCTGAGGAGTACCGCGCCCTCGCCAACCGGCTGAGCCGCATTGAGGGCCAGGTACGCGGCATCCACGCGATGCTGGACAAGGACGTCTACTGCACCGATATTCTGGTGCAGGTGGCTGCGGTGAACGCTGCACTGAACGGCTTTTCCAGAGAGCTGCTGAGCCAGCACATCCGCACCTGCGTGGCCGACGATTTGAAAGCCGACGGGACGCAGAAGCTGGACGAACTGCTGCAGCTGCTGCCCCGGCTCATGAAATGACCCTGTTCCGGGCATCCTATAAGAGGGAAAGGAATCCGCAATGGAACAATACAATGTCACGGGCATGAGCTGCGCGGCCTGCTCTGCCCGGGTGGAAAAGGCCGTGAAGAAGGTGCCGGGCGTCACGAGCTGCTCGGTGAGCCTTCTGACAAACTCCATGGGCGTGGAAGGCACAGCCTCCCCTGCCGCCATCCTCTCGGCTGTGCAGGAGGCAGGCTACGGCGCAAGCCCGAAGAATGTCTCTTCCAGTAAGGCTTCGGACGCCAGCGCCGACCTCGACGCACTGGCCGACCACGAGACACCGAAGCTCAAGCGCCGCCTCATCGCCTCGCTGGGCTTCCTGCTGGTGCTGATGTACTTCTCCATGGGCCACATGATGTGGGGCTGGCCCCTGCCCCACTGGTTCGATGGCAACCACGTCGCCATGGGCCTTGTTCAGCTGCTGCTGGCGGGCATCGTCATGGTCATCAACCAGAAGTTCTTCATCAACGGCTTCAAGGGCCTCATCCACGGCGCACCCAACATGGATACGCTGGTGGCCCTCGGCTCCATGGCAAGCTTCGTGTGGAGCACTTACGCCCTCTTCGCCATGACCCGCGCCCAGGTGGACGGCAGCGACGAGCTCGTCATGCACTATATGATGGAGTTCTACTTCGAGTCTGCCGCCATGATCCTGACCCTTATCACGGTGGGCAAGATGCTGGAAGCCCGCTCCAAGGGCAAGACCACCGACGCCCTCAAGAGTCTGATGAAGCTGGCCCCCAAGACCGCTACGCTGGTGCGGGACGGCGCGGAAGTGACCGTGGCCATCGCCGACGTGCAGAAGGGCGACGTCTTTGTGGTCCGCCCCGGCGAGAATATCCCGGTGGACGGCGTGGTGCTGGAAGGCACCAGCGCAGTCAATGAGAGCGCCCTGACCGGCGAGAGCATCCCGGTGGACAAGGCCGTCGGCGACAAAGTCAGCGCCGCCACCACCAATCAGTCGGGCTTCCTCCGCTGCGAGGCCACCCGCGTGGGCGAGGATACCACGCTGGCTCAGATCATCAAGATGGTCAGCGATGCCGCCGCCACCAAAGCTCCTATCGCCAAAATCGCCGACACCGTGTCGGGCTTCTTCGTCCCGGCGGTCATCTCCATCGCCGTCCTCACCACCATCGTCTGGCTGCTGCTGGGCCATGAGCTGGGCTATGCGCTGGCCCGCGGCATCTCCGTTCTGGTCATCAGCTGCCCCTGCGCACTGGGCCTTGCAACACCTGTGGCTATTATGGTGGGCAATGGTCTCGGTGCCAAGAACGGCATCCTCTTCAAGACTGCCGCCTCGCTGGAAGCCGCAGGCCGCACCCAGATCGTGGCGCTGGACAAGACCGGTACCATCACCGAGGGCGCACCCCGCGTCACCGACCTGCTGCCTGCCGAGGGCGTCACCGAGACGGAGCTGCTGACGCTGGCCGCCGCGCTGGAAAGCCGCAGCGAGCATCCTCTGGCAAAGGCAGTTCTTGCCGACGCCGAGGCAAAGGCCATCACTCCCCCGGAAGTCACTGACTTCGCGGCCCTGCCGGGCAACGGTCTGGCGGCCAAGCTGGACGGCATGGACATCTATGCCGGCAATGCCGCCTTCATCCAGACCAAGCTCACCCTGCCCGCCGCACTGGCACAGCAGGCTGAAAAGCTGGCCTCTGAGGGCAAGACTCCCCTCTTCTTCGGCGGCGCAGGCCGTCTGCTGGGCGTTATCGCCGTGGCCGACACCATCAAGGAGGACAGCCCCGAAGCCATCCGTCAGCTGCAGAACATGGGCATCCGGGTCGTGATGCTCACCGGCGACAACCAGCGCACCGCCGACGCCATCGGCAGGCAGGCGGGCGTGGACGAGGTCATCGCAGGCGTCCTGCCCGACGGCAAGGAGGCCGTCATCCGCCAGCTGCAGGCCAGCGGCAAAGTGGCTATGGTGGGCGACGGCATCAACGACGCTCCCGCCCTCACCCGTGCCGACACCGGCATTGCCATCGGTGCAGGCACCGACGTGGCCATTGACGCCGCCGACGTCGTGCTGATGAACTCGAAGCTCTCGGACGTGCCTGCGGCCATCCGCCTCAGCCGCGCCACCCTGCGGAACATCCACGAGAATCTGTTCTGGGCGTTCATCTACAACATCATCGGCATCCCGCTGGCGGCTGGTCTGTTCATCCCCTTCGGCCTGACCCTGAACCCCATGTTCGGTGCTGCTGCCATGAGCCTGTCCAGCTTCTGCGTCGTGAGCAATGCACTGCGGCTGAACCTGTTCGATTTGCACAGCACCAGGCACGACCACAAAACCACTTCTCCCGCTGCTGCCCCGGTGCAGTCTGCGGCTGAAAATAACAAAAAATCGGACGCCGAAGCGCCCGAAGTCAAAACGGAGGATAATACCATGAAGAAGACCCTGAAAGTGGAAGGCATGATGTGCGGCCACTGCGAAGCCCGCGTGAAGAAGGCTCTGGAAGCCCTGCCCGAGGTGGATGAGGCTGTCGTGAGCCACGAGGCCGGCACCGCCATCGTCACCCTGAACGCCGAGGTCGCCGACGACGTGCTCAAGAACGCCGTCGAGGCACAGGACTACAAGGTCACCGGCATCCAGTAAGCTGTAAGATGCAGAAAAGCCAGCGCACGGAATGTGCGCTGGCTTTTTGTATGCAGTGTTTTACGGAGTCAGACGGTTGGGACCGCGGAACAGGAACTCGGCATCCTTGATGGACTGGCCGCAGAGCAGCATGGTCAGACGGTCGATGCCCAGACCGAAGCCGCCGTGCGGGGGGCAGCCGTACTGGAAGAACTCCAGATAGAACTTGACATCCTCGGCCAGGCCCTTCTCCTCTGCCTGCTTCTTCAGCACGTCGTAGCGATGCTCACGCTGTGCGCCGGTGGTGATCTCCACGCCGCGCCAGATGAGGTCGTAGCCCTGCGGCACGCCGTTCTCGTCGCGCATATGGTAGAAAGCGCGCTTCTCAGCGGAGTAGTCGGTGATGAACAGGAACTCGTGGCCGTAGTGCTTCTTGACCCAGTCGTAGCTCAGGCGCTCGGCCTCGGTGGTCAGGTCGCCCTTCTCGCTCTCATCGACCGTGTAGCCGAACTCCTCTTCCAGACCCTTGTACAGGTCGGCCAGCTTGACCACAGGGAACGGCGTGGTGGGGACGACGACTTCCAGACCAAACATCTCCTTGATCTGCTCGCCGTACTGCTCCTTGACGGCCTTCAGGCCGGCAGTCAGAAGCTCTTCCTCCATCTTCATGACGTCCTTGTAAGAGGTGATGTAGCTGAACTCGAGGTCGAAGCCGGAGAACTCGGTGGAGTGCTTGTTGGTGTAGCTCTTCTCCGCGCGGAAGACGGGGCCGGTCTCAAAGATGCGCTCGAAGCCGGCGGCCATGGCCATCTGCTTATAGAACTGAGGGCTCTGGGCCAGATAGGCGTTGCGGTCGAAGTAGTCCACCTTGAACACCTCAGAGCCGCTCTCGCTGGCGGCAGCGATGAGCTTCGGGGTGTGGATCTCGATGAAGCTGCGCTCGAGCAGGAACTGACGCATGGCGTTGACGAAGCAGCTCTGTGCCTTGAACATCAGCTGGTTTTCATCGGTGCGCAGGTCGATCCAGCGATAGTCGATGCGCTGGTCGATGCTGGAACGCTCCACAGCCTTCTTCTTCTTGGTGGCGGCGATCTCCTTGCGGACGATGGGCAGCGCGTCGGCGATGCTCTCGATCTCGATGGACTCGGGGATCATCTCGATGCCGCCCATCTTGACGTAGTCGTTCTCCATCACCTTGCCGGTGACGGTGATGACAGAGTCCGGGGTCAGCTTGTCGATGGTGTCCACCAGCTCGGGGTGGTCCTCCTTCTCGACGGTGATCTGAAGTTTGCCGGTAATATCCTTCAGCACGATGAAGGCCATATATTTGCTGTTGCGCAGATTCTCGATAAAGCCCTGCACCTTGACCGTGCTGCCAATTTCCTTTTGTACCTCATTGATATAGGTGCGTTCCATGGAAATCCTCCTTCTGTGTCTTGTGTACTGTTTTATTATACGCTTTTCGGGGGATAAATCAAGAGAAAGGACGAATCACTTTCCTTCTTCGTGCAGCGTCCCGGTGCCTCCCTCCACCACGCCGTCGTGGTCGGCCACAGCCTTGATGGTGCCGAAGAAGCATTTGACGTCCAGCCAGAAGCTCATATGCTCCACATACCAGCCGTCGAGCTTGGCTTTCTCCGTGATCTCCAGCTCGTCGCGGCCATGGATCTGCGCCCAGCCGGTCAGACCGGGGCGGACGTCGTTTGCGCCGTACTTGTCCCGCTCGGCCAGCAGGTCGTACTGGTTCCAGAGGGCCGGGCGCGGACCGATGACTGCCATATCGCCCACGAGGATATTCCACAGCTGGGGCAGCTCGTCCAGGCTGGTCTTGCGCAGGAACCGGCCCACCCGGGTGATATACTGCTCCGGGTCGTGGAGCAGATGGGTGGGCATGTCGTGGGGGGTGTCGATGCGCATGGTGCGGAATTTCAGGATGTTGAAATAGCTCTTATGGATGCCCACCCGCTTCTGCTTGAAGAACACCGGCCCCGGCGAGTCCAGCTTGATGGCAAGGCAGAGCAAAAGCAGCAGCGGCGACAGCACCAGCAGCCCGCAGGCCGACAGTACCACGTCCAGCAGCCGCTTGATTCCTTTTTGATACATGATGGTTCTCCCTTTTATTCCTAGAATATACTTATTATATACCATTTTCCCCTGCCCAAACAAGCCCCGGGCCGCATTCCCGGGCGAAAATGCTGGTTTTGTTGTATCGTTCTGACGGTTTTCTCTCTTGCCCCGCCGGGCCGGACGGCGTACCATAGACATAAGACCATCTGAGAGGAGCACTCTGTTTATGATACAGCGTTTTGTCATTGGGAAGCCTTTTCCCACCGAGAGCGTCGTGCTGGACCTGCCCGCCGAGACCGGCCCCGTGCCTTACCTGACACCGGACGGCGATGGCTGGCAGTATGTCATGCAGGAGAAGGACATCGTCTATGGCTTGGGCGAGATGCCCCGGGGCCTCAACAAGCGCGGCTGGCACTACGAGACGAACAACACCGACGAGAGTGAGCACGGCGAAAACCGGCTTTCCTACTACGCCGCCCACAATTTCCTGCTCATCTCCCCTGCTGACGGCAGCGAATGCATCGGCATCTTCGTCGATTTCCCGGGCAAAGTGAGCTATGACATCGGCTATACCCGCCACGACACCCTCCGCTTCGCCACGGCAGAGCCGAACTATGCGCTCTACCTCATCACAGCCCCTACAGCGGCAGAGGTCGCAAAGGAGTTCCGGCATCTCATCGGCCCCAGCTATATCCCGCCCAAGTGGGCGTTCGGTCTGGCCCAGAGCCGCTTCGGCTACAAGACCGAGGCCGACATCCGGGAGGTGGCCGCGCAGTATAAGGCCAACGGTCTGCCGCTGGACATGATCTGCATGGATATTGATTACATGCAGTCCTACGCTGATTTCACCATCGACAAGGCCCGCTTCCCCGACCTCGGCAAACTTGCCGCCGACCTGAAAGCCGAGGGCATCCGGCTCGTCCCCATCATCGACGCAGGCATCCGCTGCGACGACAATGACCCCGTCTGCCGCGAGGGCCTCGAGAAGGGCTATTTCTGCACCAAAGAAGACGGCACGCCCTTTGTTGCAGCGGTCTGGCCCGGCAAGGCCTACTTCACCGACTTTCTCCGTCCCGATGCCCGGGCGTGGTTCGGCAGGCAATACAAGGTGCTCACCGACCTCGGCATCGAGGGTTTCTGGAACGACATGAACGAGCCTGCCCTCTTCTACTCCCCTGAGCGGCTGAAAGCCTTCTTCGAGAATGCCGCCGCCCTGAGCCGGAAGGATAACCTCGACCAGAACGATTTCTTCGGGCTGGTGCGCTCGGTGATGGGCCTGATGAATGCCCCCGAGGACTACCGCAGTTTCTACCACGATACCGCTGCCGGGCGGGTGCGCCACGACCGCGTCCACAACATCTACGGCGGCTGCATGACCCGGGCTGCCGGCGAGGCCTTCCAGACCCTGCGTCCCGGCCAGCGCACCCTGCTCTACTGCCGCAGCAGCATCATCGGCGCCCACCGCTGGGGCGGGATCTGGCTGGGCGACAACCACTCCTCGTGGAGCCAGCTGCTGGCCAACATCCAGATGATGCCTGCCGTCCAGATGTGCGGCTTCCTCTACAGCGGTGCCGACCTCTGCGGTTTCAGTGAGGACACCACCCCCGATCTAGCGCTCCGCTGGCTCGAGTTCGGGCTGTTCACACCTCTCATGCGCAACCACGCCGGCGCTGAGAGCCGGGAGCAGGAATTTTACCGCTTTACCGATGTTCTGCCCGCCATCCGCAATATGCTGAATCTGCGGTACGCCCTCCTGCCCTACCTCTACAGTGAGTTCATGAAGGCCGCGCTTGAGGACGCACCTTACTTCCGGCCTTTGGCTTTTGATTACCCTGCCGACCCCGACGCCCGGGAGGTGGACGACCAGCTGCTTCTTGGCGAGGGCCTGATGGTCGCACCCGTCCACACCCAGAACGCCCATGGCCGGACGGTCTATCTGCCTGAGGGGATGAAGATGCTGCGTCTGCGCAGCGTCTCCGACTACGATGAGGAAGTTCTGCCCGCCGGGCGGCACTATCTGCCCTGCGAACTTGACGAGGTGCTGCTCTTCATCCGTCCGGGCCACACCGTACCGGTGGCACAGCCCGCCGCCAACACCGCCCAGCTGGACGATACGGCCCTCACCTTCTGGCGCTTCGCGCCTGACGGCCAGCCTGCGCCCTACCGGATGTATACCGACGACGGCGTGACCACCGATCACAACAGGCCCGAACACTGGCGCATCGTCGGACAATAACGCAAAAACACCCGGAAGCATCTCCGGGTGTTTTTTGGTATTACAGGTATGCGACCGTCTCGGACAGGGGCTTTCTCGAGCCGTGGTTTGCCAGCGGCCCTGCGCCCTCTGCGGCATAGCCGAGGTCGAGGATCATCAGGACCTCTTCATTTTCCGGCAGGTCCAGCTCCTTGGCCAGCTCATCCGGATCGAAGAAGTTGAGCCAGCAGCTGTCCACACCTGCGTTGGCAGCGGCCAGCATCAGGTGGGTCGCCACGATGGCGGCATCCTCCATGCCGGAGTCCCGCTTTCCGCCGGGATAAGGAAAGACGCTGTTTTTATCGAAGGCCACGACGAGGCAGGTAGGTGCGCCATAGCGGCAGGGCGTCACCTTGTCGAGCTTTGCCAGGCTTTCTTCCGACTGCAGCACATAGATGCGCTGCTCCTGAGAATTCTTGGCGGTCGGGGCCAGCCGACCCGCTTCCAGGATCTCCGTCAGTTTCTCGGCTTCTACCTTACGTGTGCTGAAATTCTTGCAGGAATAACGCTCTGCAACGACCTTAGTAAATTCCATAACCGTTGTCCTCCTGACTTTGGGTGATAGACTTTTTATGTACAGAAGTCTCAGCATTATTGTAGCACGCTTTTTCTCTGAGAGCCACTGTTATTTTTACGAAAGGATCTGCCGTTTTTTAAGAAACGGTAGATCCACCCGGCCATTCCCCGCAGGCCGCCCGGGTGAAAAGTCCTTGACAAATCCTTCTAAAAGAGTTACACTGTTCTCGTTCTGAAAAACAATATGGGCCTATAGCTCAGTTGGGAGAGCGTTCGGTTCGCATCCGAGAGGTCAAGGGTTCGAATCCCTCTAGGTCCACTTTTAGCAGCAGCGTAATTTTAACGCTGCTGCTTTTCTTTTGCGTACATATAAGTCACACGCTGGCTTTGTGACCCAGAGGGATTCGAACAGCACTGCCCTGCCGCAGGCAGGGCAAGCTACCAGCCCGGTTCCCAGAACTATAAGCAGGCAAAGCCGTCCTTATTTTCTGTTTCATTGCAGGGTCTCCTATTCTTTATCCAGTTATCTAAAAATTGCATCTGCTCTTTTGTATGAAACCAGTGCTCTCCGCCCGGCATAACGGTCAGCTCTGCGTTGTTCTTTTTCGCAAAGGCTTTTATGGTTTCCATGGAGGTCAGATCATCCTTTTCCCCATACAAAATGCGGGTAGGGATTTTCCATGAAACCGGATGCTCTCGGACATAGCAGAGATATTTCCATGACAGCGTTTCTCCAAATGTTGTGGAAATTTCCAGTTTCTCTGCAAGTTCTGCTTCGGAGACGTCAGCCCATTGCATCATGTTGCAAATCAGTTGCTCCATATCGACTACTGGAGAAATAAAATAAGCGGTATCCACCAATTTCTCATTCAACGAGGACAAAGATAAAAACGCACCAATGCTATTTGCCACCAGTGTGAGCTTCCCGCAGCGTTTCCGCACTGCCGTAAAAAATCCGGAAAATTCCTCCGTGGCTTCCCATGGAGATCGTGCGTGGTAGTCGAAACCAATTACTTCACAGTCAGGGAATAGGGCTTTATAATGCTCGGCCTCTTGTGCCGAACCGCCCTTTCCGTGAACATATACAACAATTTCTCCCATATAAAATCCTCCAAAAAACGCAGCGCACCCCTACTCTATGGGCTGCACTGCGTCTGAGCGTCTGGCGTCTTGCCTGATTCAATTATTCTGCCGCCAATTTCAAGAATTTCTTGTCCGACTGGATGCTCTGGGTCACAAACTTCCCCTCCCGGAACAATGCGTATGTTGTGACAGGTGCGGGCACATTCTGGGCCGTCTCTTTCTCAGTGATGTGAACGGCTTTGAACGGGATCCCATGTTCCTTTGCAGCCTCCTGCACCTTTGGCACCCAATAATAGGTGTAGGGGCACTGGTCGGTATAGTAGAGGACAAAGCCGTTTTCCTCCACCTTGGGATGCTTGGCACAGTCTTTGAATTTTGGCGGCCGGGCATTCTCTGCAAGGGGCAGATACATGAGGTTGATGCCGCAATCGGAGATGTCTGAGACCTTGAAGCCCTTATGGGTCAAAAACTTGGGGTCAGCGAGAAATTCCCGTTTGCGTCCCTCTGCACACAGAATGCAAACGCCGTTTTTGCCCTGCGCCTTGGCATCCCGAAGGCATTCTTCCAGCAGCTCGCTGGAATAGCCGTGACCTTTCAAGGAACCGGAGACCCACAGGCAGTTGATATAAAGCCAGCCTGCTGCATCAATGGGTACCCATGCGTTTTCTGCCGGGATGTACTCGATAAAGCATTTGCCCCGCTCTGCACTGCGGTAAAAAACAAGTCCCTCCTCAAAGCGCTGCTTGAGCCATTCTTTTTTGGCAAGGCTCTGTTTGCCGGACATGGCACAACAGATGTGTTCCCTGTCGATGTTTTCTTTGGTAACTCTGATATAGTCCATCGAAGCACTCTCCCCTATCTTTGTACTTTTTCATGCCTTCTCCGGCACAGCGACCTTTTCGTTTTTGGCTGCGGCTTACCGCATCCGTCCATCGCCGCCCATCAAGGCGGTCATTTCCTCGATGTAGTCCAGCGGGAACGGCGGAGCGCACAGGGGCTTCATGGCAATGCTCATGAGCTTCATGGGGTTGTCGTCTGCCGCTACCCGGTTAGAACTGAGCTTTCCGCAGCGCTTGCAGCGGTGGATGATGGCCCACTCGCCGCCTTTGCGTACCCAGACGGCTACCGGCTCCATGATGCCGCCGCAGTCGGAGGCACGGTCGCCGGGTTCTTCGTCCACATGAAGGCTGGACAGGCAGTTGGGACAATGGTTGCTGTGGTCGCTCCCGGCGTGTAACACATCAGAGAAACTACAGCTTATTCTCCCAGCGCCGTCTCGATGTTCGCCAGCACCTTCTGGCTCAGCAGAACGAAAGCCTGCCTGGTGCGGCCTGCCGAGACTCCCGGGCTGTGGACATTGGGCCGCCGGAAGAAGCCCTCGCTGACGGGGCCTGCGGCGGCGTAGGTATCACAGAAGAAGTGGGTGCCGGGCTTATCCAGCCACTTTTCCAGCGCGGCGGAGTCAAAGCCGGGGCCGATGGAGGTATTGAAAAGAACTTTTCCCTCCCCCAGCGCCTCAAACTCCGGCTCGCCCAGGAGCAGGACATTCTTGTTCAGACAGGTGAAGACCACTTCGCTCTCCCGGAGCAGAGCGTCCAACGGCTTATACTTCATGCCTGCGGCCTCGGCGTCTGGCTTATGGCTGCGGCTGTAGTAGGAGATGTCCGCGCCGAGGAAGGCCAGTGCATCGGCGATCATCCGGCCCGAAACGCCCAGACCCACGATACCCACCTTGAGGCCGTAAATTTCCACGGGCTCGTCGTGGAGCATCGGCATCCCGAAGCCGTGGAGCAGACCGGTCAGCTCGTGGAGGACGTACTCCACCACGCCGCGGTCGCCGTAGTCCCGGATGCCCAGCACCTTGATGCCCTTTTCCCGGGCAAAGGCGATGTCCACATTGGCGCTTTCCTCCGAGTAGAGGCTGCAGCACATCCCGATGTAGCGCAGGTTCGGGCAGCGCTCGATGACGTTTTTGCCCATGCGGGAGGTATAGCTCAACAGCGCCGCGTCGGCGTCTCCGATGCGGCGGACGATCTCTTCGTCGTCGGCGGGAATATCGCGGTAAAGCTCGACCTGTTCGGCGTACTGATGCAGCGCTTCCTCTGCTGTAGGGATGAGGCTGACCGGCTCGATGGCTACCAGTTTCTTGAACATGAGGCTCCCTCCTTTTTAATAGAAGCAGACCGGCGAGGCGAGGTTGCGCAGAAGCGCCACGGCGCTCCAACCGGCGATGGCGCTGGTGGACGAGCAGATGTCCACCACGGCCTTCACGCCCTCGATCTCGGCAGTGATGCAGTGGTCGTCGCCCACCCAGCCGGGTACGGAGTGCATGGTCACGCCGGTGATGTCGGGGCCGGTGGTGGCCAGCGAGGTGGCCACAGCGACGTTGACCCGGCGCGGGAAGGTTGCGATGGCTTCCTTGGCGCTGCCGGTGAAGACGGTGGTCTTCTCGGTGTCGGTCAGCAGATGGTCGGCCCAGACGGGGGTGTTGCGGAAGCCCTTCGCACCGGTGTGGGTCTCGATGCCGGCCTTCTCGTCCAGCTTCAGGGCTTCTGCCATAAGGGTGACGGTCTGCAATACGTCGAAGCCGCCGATGGCGCCGCTGGCCAGATGCACCTTGGCCCCGCCCTCCCGGGCCGCCTGCTTGACCTCTTCATAAAACGCGAGGTCGGCGAATGCACCGATGGACAGCACCACGAGGTTCACGCCCCGGCGCAGCACCGGAACGGCCATGGCCCGCACCGCTTCCACCGAAGCGGCTTCCACGATGTACTCCGGCTCCAGCGCCAACAGAGCGTCCACGTCCGCGCAGGCCGCACAACCCACGCTTGCCGCCGTCTTCTCTGCCGAGGCGAAGGTGCGGCTGGTGACGCCCACCAGCTCGTAGTCTTCCAGCAGGCCCTTCTTCCACGCATCGGCCACGATATTGCCGAGGAAACCACAGCCCACGATGCCAAATTTCGTTTTCATGATACCATTCTCCTTTTTCCCGCCGGGTCGGCGGGTTTTTCCTTTCCCAGTATACCATGTCCAGCCCGGAAAAGCAAAAGCCTCCCCTCCAGCATCCTTGCCCTCTCAGTCACCTTCGGTGACAGCTCCCCCAAAGGGGGAGCCTCTGGCGTGCCGGTCAGGCCCACGCGGGACGAGCAAAGTCTGATTTTTTCAGAAACAGTAGTGCCCTGCTACAGAGATTCACAACAGCTTGACAAGGTGCGCTTGTCCAGAAGCCGCTGCCCTCTGTAGCAAGGCCCGCCCTTTTGCGCCATATCGGGCCTCAGGCGTCCAGTGGAAAGTTCCCCGGCCTGCCAAAGGCTCCCCCTTTGGGGGAGCTGGCGAGCGGAGCGAGACTGAGAGGGCAAGCCCGTCTCCCGAGAGCCGCCACGCAGCGATAAACTGTCTCTTTGTCAGAGCCAAAATCTGACGGGTTTTCTCCATTCACGCAGGAAAGAGGGCGATTCGCGCAGGTTTTATTGATTTTTTTCCGCAGATGCGGTATATTCAAAGCAACCTGATATTCTACGGTTTCACCATTTCTTTTCACCATTCAAAGGAGGTTTTTGTATGTTGTCTTATCGTAAGCTTGCGATGCGTGTTCTGGGTCGGCCTCTCCATACGGGGGGGGGTATCGATTCGCCCCGTCCGGCCTCTCAGCGGGCAGCAGCGCTTGTCCTGACCGCTGCAATGCTCACCACCTTTACCGCCCCGGCCTTTGCAAAGACATGGTACATCGAAGATGGTGACATTACGATTTCGGCGAGTGAGACCAAAGGGACAAACAAAGTCTCACAGGGGGCGGAGCCGGAGGTGGAAGACACCGGCACCATCATCACAAATCGTGAGAAGGACGCTTCCTCCCACACCGTGACCATCAACGCCGGGAACGATAAGGTCGAGGTCACGCTGGACAATGTGAACATCAAGGCCGACTCCGGTTCCGCCCTCATTTCGAAAGGCGACGTGACGCTGACCCTGAAGGGCGACAACCATCTCACCGGTGGTAACGGCGGCAGCAGCAGCTACGGCGGCGACGGCATCATCAGCTACGACATCGATCTGTCGGGCAGCCTCGAGCTGACCGCCAAGGCCGGTAGTCCCAACGGCAAGGCCCTCTCGCGGGTCGGCAGTGAGCTTGACCTCAACACCATCAAGGACAAGCTGGACCCGGGCGCAAAAGTCACCGCCACCGATGCCGACGGCAAGGTCATCCAGCAGGTCTCTATCCCCCGCCCTGTGGAGCCGGAAGAGCCTTCTTCCTCTTCTGACAGCGGCTCTGCCACCCCGTCCGCACCCGCCTCTTTCCTCCCCGGCCTGACTGTCACCGACAAGGACGGCCAGCGCATCTCCTACACGAGCACCCAGAGCGGCAATACCCTCACCGTCTGCGTCGGACGGCTCACAGCCTCCTTCCGCATCTCGCTGGCCGCCCTGCGTCAGCTGCGGGCTGAGGGCATCGAGACCATCACCTTCCAGACTATCCTCTGCTCCACCACCCTCTCGGTGGACGAACTGCTGGCCATGGGCGGCGAGGATGCCGAAGTCGTTCTCACCCACCACATCCGTTCTTCCACGCTCACGGTGGGCGGCAAAGCCGTGTAAGGCTCCCTTGTTCCCCGATGATTTTTGTGGTACACTAGGCGCAGAAATCTGTAAAAATCGAGGGAAAGTAACTTATGGCTGGCGACCTTCATACTCATTCCACCTGCTCTGACGGCTCTGTTCCCATCCACCGCCTGCCCCTGATGGCAGCGCGGCTGGGGCTGAGCGCTCTGGCCCTTTCTGACCACGATACCACACTCAGCGCCCAGTACGCCTACGACCACCCGGTGCAGGACGGCGTGCGGCTCATCCCCGCCGCCGAGCTCACCGGCTACGATTTCGAGCGCAGCCACCGCGTCCACCTGCTGACCTTCTGGCCCGACCTCGACTGCCCTGCCCTGCGCCGGCACTGCGACATCATGCGCCAGCGCCGCAACGAGTGCGCTCTGCAGAGCTGCCGGGAGATCGAGGCGCTGTACCCCCAGTTCCGCACCGAGCAGGCGCTGGAATATGCACAGGACAGCGGCGTTCTCTTCAAGAGCGGCATCATGCAGGCGCTGCAGCAGCTGGGCCTGTGCGACGGCATCTACACCGGGCTTTATCACGAGTTGTTCGGCTGGGAGCCGCGGGGCAAGTGCCTCCACTCCCCCACTTACCCTCCGGTGCGGGAGGTGCTGGCCACGGCAAAGGCCGCCGGGGCCGTGGTGGTGTTCGCCCACCCGACGGTGTACAAGAGTATGCCCCTGCTGCGGGAACTGGTGGCCGAAGGGGCCATCGACGGCATCGAGGTGCATCACCCCCGCAACAGCCCCGAGGATATGGCCGAGTGCGCTGAGCTCTGCAAGAAGCATGACCTCATCGTCACCGGCGGCAGCGACTTCCACGGCGCGAACCACGGCAAGCCCCACCCGGTGGGTGCCTGCGTCACCGAGGACGACCAGATCGCGCGCATCGAGGCACTGGCCCGCAAGCGCCGGGGCGGCGCTCTGTGACCGGGTCACATTGACTTCCTCGTCTGACAAGTATATAATAAAAATGCTATGCGAGTCCGCTCGCCTGTCAGTCGGATATAAAGAGAGGAAGTTTGAATATGAGCAAGTCTTTCAGCTACCCCAACAAGGGTACCTGCTCCAAGGAGACCCACATCGTGCTGAACGATGACCACACCATCGAGTCCATCGAGGTCATCGGCGGCTGCAACGGCAACCTGAAGGGCATCAGCCGCCTGCTCAAGGGCATGAAGGCTGAGGACGCCATCGCCCGCATGGAAGGCACCACCTGCGGCCCCCGCCCCACCAGCTGCCCTGACCAGATCGCCCAGAACCTCAAGCGCGCTCTGGCTGAGCTGTAATTCACAGTCCGTTCAAAAGACCACCGTTCTGCCCTTATTTCCTGCGGGCAGAACAGTGGTCTTTTTTTGTTTATCGCAATTTTCAAAAATAGTGCCTATCGAAACGGCATCTTTGCGATAGGCACTTCAACGCTGTTGCTGCTGCATTAAAAAGTTGAATTGTTATAAAGTAAAATTTGATCTTCTACGCTGCCGACAGAGGAGTTTCTGGTTCCGACCAAAATCGAGCCAAAAAGCGGTTGACAAAACCCGTGTCCTTTGCTACAATAAATAAGTAAACGCAGGGTTAGCTCATCCGGTAGAGCGACTGCTTCCCAAGCAGTAGGCGGCGGGTTCGAGTCCCGTATCCTGCTCCACAAAAAGAGCGCTGATTCGTCAAGAATTGGCGCTTTTATCATTTCAGCAAGTCTAAAACTGAGAGGGACGTCATGATTTTTGTACCCCTTCTGCACTATTTCAAGTGCAAGAATCAATACAGCGGCAGCGAGGACGGGATGCGCTATCTGCTCTCGCCCGGCAAGCGCAGCGTGCCGGACCCGGACGGCGGCGAGGGCGCACAGAAAGAGGAAGCCATCCTCACGGTGGACATCTGGCCCGACCCCTGGGCGCTGGACCGCACAGACCCCGCCCTGCGCCGGCAGATGGTCTTTCCGCTGACGGACGAGGGCCGGGCCGCAGCGGCAGAGTATCTGTCCTCTGCCTACAGCGCTGACCTGGCGCTCTGGAAGCAGCGGCCCTCCATCCTGGACTGTGAGCCCTGGTCACCGCCGCCGAAGGACGAGGACGCAGAAAGCGGGGAAAGCAAATGATATACCGTCTCAAAGAGCTCAAGGGCGACACCATCCCGGTGCCGCAGCTCATCTTTTCCAAGCTGGGCATCGCCGAGGAATACAACGTCCGGGTAGCGCTGTATGTGCTGGCCACCGGCGTCACCGACCCCGAAAAAATTTGTGCCGACCTTAAACTGCGCAGCCGCATCTCTGCCGAAAGCGCCCTCTCCTTCTGGGCCGGTGCGGGGCTTCTCGAGCGCTACGACGAGAACGCCGCGCCGGGAGCAGAGCCCTCTGCTCCTGCCCCCATGACCTGGGCAGAGATCGCCGCCGCAAGCCGCACCGACCCCATGATCTCGAGCCTCATCGACTGCGCTCAGACCGGCTTTGCCCGCCCGCTGACCCACAGCGAGATGGAAAAGCTGGTCAACCTCTATGTACAGGAGGGCTTTGCCCCCGAGACCGTCATGCTCTGCGTGGCCTATGTGGCCAGCCGGGGCAAGCGGACGATGGCCGCCGTCCTCCACGAGCTGAAAGTCTGGCGGGCCGAGGGCGTGGAGACCGGCGAACAGGCCGACGCCCACCTCAAGCTGCTGGCCCTCCGCCAGACCCGGGAACAGTATGTTGCTTCCCTGCTGGGCATCCCGGACAGCGAGCTCACCCTCGGCGGGCGGAAAGCCATCGCCCGGTGGTATGAGGTCTACGGCTACGACGATGCCATGGTGCAGGAGGCCGCTGTGCAGGCCGGGCCGAAGCGCGACCTGTGGTACTGGAACAGCATCCTCAAGACCTGGAATGCCAAGGGCCTGCGCAATATCCACGATGTGCGCACTCCGGTGGCCGCTGCCGGCGCCAGCCGGAACATCCGGGTGGACCGCGAGACCCCCAGCGGCAACGACTTCCTCAAGAACGCTGCCCGCCGCCGCCCCCTCAAGAAAAAGTCCGAGTGACCCCCGGCATAAGGAGACACTATGCGTACCAAAAACGAACTGTATCAGGAAGCCCTGCGCACCGTCGCCCGCCGTCGTCAGACCGCACGGGCCAAGGCGGAGGACGCCCGCGCTGAGGCCGAGGCTGCTGTCCCCGGGCTGCGCCACGCCGAAGAAGAGGTGCGGGTGCGGGGCATCCGCTGCGCACTGGCCGGTGCGGCGGGCAAGGACCGCACCGATGCCGCTGCGGCCCTCACCGATGCCCGCAAAAAGCTGGCCGACCTGCTGGCCTCCAGCGGCCGTCCCGCCGACGCACTGGAGCCGCACTTCACCTGCAGGCTCTGCGAAGACACCGGCATTGTGGACGGACGCACCTGCAGCTGCGTCCACAAGGTGATGCAGCAGCTCCGCCGGTCGGAGATCGAGGCTCTGTCCAGCCTCTCCATTTCCAGCTTCGATACCATGGAGCTGCGCTACTACCCCGCCCGGATGGACGCCTCCCTCGGCGAGCCGATACGGAGTTATATGTCCACTCTTCTGGACGACCTGCGCGGCTACGCCGACGAATTCGATACCACCAGCGAGAGTCTGATGCTCCTCGGCAACGCCGGTCTGGGCAAGACCCATGCCGCTCTGGCCATTGCCGGAGAGGTGCTGGAAAAGGGCTTCGACGTCATCTATGTGTCCAGCCCCGACTTCTTCTCGAAGCTCGAGGCCCTGCACTTCGGCTCCGACCCCGCCGGGGAGGAAGAGATGCTCCTGCGCACCGCCGCCGGGGCCGACCTGCTCATCCTCGACGACCTGGGTTCCGAGTTCAACTCCAGCTTCCTCATCAGCACCCTTTACAGCCTGCTGAACAACCGTCTGGGCGCGAAGCTGCCTACCATCGTCACCACCAACATCACCGACGGCGCTCTGCTGGAAAAGCTCTACACCGAAAAAATCTCCAGCCGCCTCTCCTCTTTTGTCCCCTTCCTCTTTATGGGCGACGATATTCGGGCGCAAAAGGCAGAAGAAGCGTAAATAGGATAGAAGTCAACGAGAGTTCTTATTCAGGAAAGGAATTTCAAATATGGGAATCGTAGTCATCGGCGCAGTTTTCGTGGACATCAAGGGCTATCCCCTCTCCACCTACATCCCCGGCGGACGGAACGCCGGCCGCATTGAACAGGTGCATGGCGGTGTGAGCCGGAACGTGGCGGAGGACATCGCCAATGTGGAGCTGCGCCCCACCTTCGTGGGTCTGGTGGACGACACCGGCATGGGCCAGGACGTCATCGACAAGCTGGACAACCACAAGGTCAACACCAGGTACATCCAGAAGGTCCCCGATGGCATGGGGACATGGCTGGCCATCTTTGACAACGACGGCGACGTCCACGCCGCCATCTCCAAGCGCCCTGACACCACCCCGCTGACCACCCTGCTGGAGGAGAAGGGCGACGAGATCTTCAAGGACTGCGACGCCATCGCCATCGAGTTGGATCTCGAGAAAGACACGGTCAAGCAGGTGCTCCGCTATGCCAGGAAATACAACAAGAAGGTCTTTGCCGCAGTCTCCAACATGAGCATCGCTATGGAGCGCCGCGACTATCTGCAGCAGATCGACTGCTTCGTCTGCAACCAGCAGGAGGCCGGTCTGCTCTTCTCGGACGACTACGAGCATCTCACCCCCAGCCAGATGGCTCAGGTACTGGCCCGGAACGTCCACAGCGCCAACATGACCAGCATGGTGGTGACCATGGGCGGTCAGGGTGCCGTGTACGCCAAGCACACCGGCGAGTGCGGCGTCGTACCCGCCAAGAAGGTGGACGTCATCGACACCACCGGCGCAGGCGACGCCTTCTTTGCCGGTACGGTCATCGGCCTGACCTACGGCAAGAATCTGGCTCAGTCCTGTGAGATCGGCAGCCGCCTGGCCGCGTCGGTCATCTGCATCACGGAGAACGTCTGCCCCCGCTTCCGCCCGCTGGAATTCGGGCTGGATGTGCCGGTGGTGGATTGACGCTGCCTCCCTCTGAGCACAGGAGCTTCTGCTTCTTATCGAAAAATCGGTTGAATCCCCTCCCCGGCTGTGATACACTGGGGATATTGAATTTGTGAAAAGAGGAAAATCCAATGAATCAAAAACAGCACAAGCGAAGCGCCTTTTCGGGCAAGATCGGCTTTGTCCTCTCGGCGGCAGGCGCTTCGGTAGGCCTCGGCAATATCTGGCGTTTCCCCTATCTCGCAGCAAAGTACGGCGGCGGCATCTTCCTGCTCATCTACATCATCCTCGCCTTCACCTTCGGCTACACCATGATCGTGGCCGAGACGGCGCTGGGCCGGATGACCAGGAAAAGCCCGGTGGGCGCATTCGCCGCCGTCCGCAAGGGCGGGCGCTCCTTCGGCGGCTGGATCAACGCCATCATCCCCATCCTCATCGTGCCTTATTACTCGGTCATCGGCGGCTGGGTCATCCGGTATCTGGCCGACTACGTCAGCGGCCACGGCAGTGAGCTGGCCACAGACGGCTACTTCTCGGCCTTCATTTCCAGCGGCGCTTCGGCGGAGATATGCTTTGTCATCTTTACCATCTTCACCCTCGCCATCATCTTTGCAGGCGTGCGCAACGGCGTGGAGCGGGTCTCCAAGGTGATGATGCCCATTCTCGTGGTGCTGTCTGTCATCATCGCGGGCTACTCCGTCACCCGCCCGGGTGCGCTGGAGGGCGTGAAGTATTTCCTCGTGCCGAATCTCTCCAACTTCTCCTGGATGACCGTCGTGACCGCCATGGGGCAGATGTTCTACTCCCTCTCCATCGCAATGGGCATCCTCGTCACCTTCGGCTCCTACATGAAGAAGGATGTCTCCATCGAGGAGTCCACCGAGAACGTGGAGATCTTCGACACGGCCATTGCCATCATGGCGGGCCTGATGATCATTCCGGCGGTCTTCTCCTTCTCGGGCGGCGACCCGGACACCCTGCAGGCCGGCCCGGCCCTCATGTTCATCACCATCCCGAAGGTCTTTGAGAGCATGGGTCTCGGCACCGTGGTGGGCATCCTCTTCTTCACGCTGGTGCTTTTCGCCGCCGTCACCAGCTCCATCGCCCTGACGGAAAGCGCTGTCTCCACCTTCGAGGACGAGCTGGGCTGGGACCGTAAGCAGGCCACCGTCCTCATCGGCATCATCATGCTGGTGCTGGGCAGTCTGTCGGCTCTGGGCTACGGCCCGCTGGCCCGGTTCACGGTCTTTGGGATGCAGTTCCTCGACTTCTTCGATTTCCTCACCAACTCGGTCATGATGCCCATTGCGGCCATCACCATCTGCCTGCTGGTGTCCCGGGTCATCGGTGTGGAGAAAATCGAGGAAGAGGTCACGCTGGAAGGCAAGCCCTTCCGCCGCAAGCGCATCTTCAACTTTATGATAAAGTACCTCTGCCCTATCTTCGCGGCCATCATCCTCATCAGCTCGGTGGCAAACGCGCTGGGCGTCATCTCCATGTAAGCAGACAACAAAAAGCGCTGGAAGCCTTTACACCGCTTCCAGCGCTTTTCTTATGCCCGTTTCAGGATGTTCTTTATCTCGTCCAGATCCTTTACAAAATAAATGCCGCTCTGCCGCTCGGGGCTGGACAGCCCCATCTCGACCATGTGGGCCAGCAAAGCTTTCAGCCCGGCGTAGTAGCCGTCGAGGTCATAGAGGATGCAGGGCGCGTCCAGATGCCCCAGCGAGACCTTGGACATCACCTCGGCGATCTCTTCCAGCGTACCGGTGCCGCCGGGGAACGCGATAAAGGCGTCGCCCAGCTCGATCATCCTGGTCTTGCGCTCGGTCATGTCCTGCGTGACGATGAGCCTGGTCAGGCCGTCATACTGCACCTCGGAGTCGATGAAGAACTGGGGCTCTACTCCGGTCACTTCACCGCCCGCCGTCAGAACGCTGTGGGCCAGACGCCCCATCAGGCCGCTGCGGGAGCCGCCGTAGACCAGCGCGTTCCCGCTCTCGCCGATCCAGCGGCCCAGTTCCTCCACCGCCTGCTTCAGGGCCGGGTCGCTGCCCTCGTTGGCTCCCAGATAGACCGTAATATTCATCTGCATTTCTCCTGTCACTTTGCCCATGTCATTTCCTGATTCGGGCCGGTATAATCAAACTTACCGTCGTTCTTCTCTTCCAGCGCTTTTATCATGTGATACGCAAACTCATTGTAGGGCGTCGGGATGCCCAGCTCTTTGCCCATCCGGATGAGCGTACCCGAGAACATATCGATTTCGGTATGGCGTCCGGCGTCGAGGTCTTGCAGCGTCGAGTAGCGGGCCGAGGGCTTGACGGCACAGCCCTTGCCGGACACGGCATCCACCTTCTGCATATCAATGCCTTTGGCTGCGGCAATGGCTTCCAGCTCACGGCGGAGGCCGTCGCTGATGGCCTTCATATGGACGCTGTCACGGTAGCAGCCTACGCCTGCGCCGAGGATGGCCTGGGGCAGGTTGTTGCAGACGTTGAGGCGGAACTTGCTCCACATCTCTTCCCCGATGCAGTCGGTGGCCCGGAAGTGCAGCTCTGTGCCGCCGAACAGGGCCTCCACAGCCTTGACGCGGGGGCTGCCGCAGGGCGGCTCCTTCTCGCCGAAGATGATGCCAACAGTGGTCGCCGGGTCAAAATGGAAGCCGTCCGCCTCCTTGTGGGACGCCACTTTGATGAGGGAGTAAAGCAGATGCTCCCCACCCACGGCAGAGGCAATGATGTCCTCGCTGTCCACGCCGTTCATCAGGCTCATGATGGTGGTATGGGGGCCGGTGACGGCTTTGATGCTGTCCAGTGCGCCGGGCAGTGCGCCGTATTTCAGGCAGACGATGAGAAGGTCGGCGTCATGCGCCTCCTGCGGCGTCCAGACCGCCGGACGGTAGATTTTGCCGTTGATGGCACAGCCATCCTTCTTCAGGCGCTCGCCGCGCGGGCCATCGGCCACCACGCCAAGCTCGATGTCCCTGCGGGCCGAAAGCCCCCAGATCACGTAGGAGCCGACCGCACCGGCTCCCAGAACTGCCACTTTTTTGATGTCCATGATCTTCTGCCTCTCTGTCGTTTTCCAACCTGTATCATGAAGCTATTATACCATGCTTTTCTCTCCCGGAAAAGCCCGGAGTGTTTCGTTTTTGCACGTCAAAAATCTTTGACTTTTGGCGATAAGTTATAACAAAAGTGTAGAATCTCTCTGGCAAATAGAATCTTTGCCAAAAAAGGGCTTGATTTTTTTCGAAAACGGACTAGAATATCTTTTTGCGGAAAGGTTTCACCTGTACAGCCTTCCGCGAAACTGTTTTTTCAAAAGTAAGGAGATTTTCGATATGAAACTCAAGAATGTTTGTGTTACCGTTGCTGCTCTGGTCCTGGCTGTCAGCATGACTGCCTGCGGCAGCTCTTCTTCTACTGCTGCTTCTACCTCTGAGGCTGCTTCTGCTGCCGCTCAGTCTGAGGCTGCTTCCACCTCTGCCGTGGCCGAGGAGAACAGCGCTTCTTCCGAGGCTGCAAGCGAGGCTGCATCTTCTGAGGCCGCATCCGAGGTCTCCAGCGAGGCTGCATCTTCTGAGGCTGCTTCCTCTGAGGTCGCTTCTTCCACTGCCGCCTGAGCTTGCCCGGCAGCACCCACCAAAGCATGAGCAAAGGCTCCGGCCTCGCCCCCACCGGGCAGGCCGGGGCCTTTTTTGCCTTGCGGCGCAAAGAGACCCCCGGCACCCTGCGGAAGGTGCCGGGGGTCTTGCAATATGGAGGGGGAGGGGCCATGCGGAGAGCCCCGCCGCCGGGGATGGTTAGTCTTTCACCAGTTCGCTGTGGTCTGCCTCCACCAGCAGCAG
>OKYQ01000226.1_pt1 | contig 20818 bp, 10 predicted proteins | sample 1608241 | NCBI WGS metagenome assembly OKYQ01 (sample SAMN02674792, study PRJEB24791) | human gut metagenome, SKBSTL006 | isolation source: stool | host: Homo sapiens | place: USA
ACCTTTGGGCATAAACGGGAACAGCTTCAAACCGTTCATTAGTCCTCCCAGGTCGTTCCATGAAGAATATCTATGTTATAATTGTTACTTTAATTTTAGCCCATTCCCTGAAAACATTTCCATTGTTACTAATAGGCCGAATATATATGTATGGATCCGCATTAAAATTGTCAGGAACAAAATACTGAGATCCAAAAAAGCCAGAGTTTGCCACAAGTAACGTTCCAAACTTATATGCTCCTGTAGGGAAGTTATTGGTTGTGGTATCGTCCACATTATAAACTCCGGCTATAGCTGTGTTGCAGTCTTTTATTGCAAACCGTCTTCTTATCCACGTATCATTTATTCCGATGAGTCCTCCCAGGTCGGGTTTGTGGCACTATATTATGTTGGAAAACTTGGATTAGCTATTGTATCCCAGTCGCTCCATTTACCGTTGTTTACATTCATTGTACGAACAGCTAAGATGCCATTCCCGGTCACTTGAAAAACACAAGCATTATTATCGTCCATCCTAAAAACTAGAATAAGTCCACCCCCTGAAAGGGTGTCAGTAATAACGCCCGGGGCAGGTCGGTATATACCGGTTGGGGCTTGTAGTATGCTTCCTTTATATTGACTTCGTGTTCTAAACCACGTATTATTTATTCCTATCAGTCCTCCCAGAAGTAGTTATCTGAGATCTTATATGTAATAAAACACAAAAGTTCCATAGTTAATGGCTGTTAGATTCTTTATTAAAATGTTACCGTTGTCAGACTCTTTATAAATAGCTATTTTCTCACTATTAGAAGATTTATTGGTTGTAAAATAATTATCGACATTCTGTGTTATTAGCATTATATTAGATGATCCTGAATTGCAAAAAAACACACATGATGCAGATGTTGCATTAATTTTAAAACGTATTAATCCTGTATTCGCACCAGTATCTATTATCTCATTTGCTCCAAGATTCATTTCCTTATATTTTACCAATCTATTTTCCAGCAGTTCTCCCAGAAGTAAAAAATAGTTTACTTGTGCGCAATATTCCTTACTCTGACAGATTCTTCTCCTGATAAAGCCGTTGCGTACAAATGGCTTTCTTGTACTCTAAATTTAATCCTATAATTTACTCCTCCTAATACATATGAATTATCGTAATCAATTACGACTAAAGTTGACACGGAATCTAGATAGGAATTTGAAACGTAATAAACACCAGTACCATTAGCTATTAGTGTTTCTTCTCCTTTTGCTAAAGTGAAAGAACTATAGGTATTCCCAATCAGTCCTCCCACTACAATCTCGCCCGTATGCAGTCGTTTGAGGGAACGCTGGTTGAAGTCACAACTCTGCAACCCGTCCTTGTCATTATAGGTATAGCAACGGAACACGGGCTGCTCCGTCTTGCTGTCAACGGACAACACCACGTTTATCAGTTCTCCTCCGGTGCTGATCCATATACTTTTGTTTTCATCTTCCGTAATACCTAATATCAATAGTTTGGAGAAACCGGGCTTGATAGGCACTTCGTACAATTCATCCCGTTTGCTGTCATATACATTCAAGCCTTCACGCGTGGCTATCCATAGCAAACCGCGACTATCTTCGTAAACTTGATTGATATTTTGGTTGGAAAGTCTGGTCTTACCCGATTTTGTACCTGCAAAATTTGTAATCTCGCCGGTCCTCAGGTCCATGAAAGCCATCCCTGCCGAAGTACCGATAACCAGATTATTGTCACAGCTGATGCAGAGGGATGAGATATAGTCCGACACAAGGTTTGAATTACCTGTAGAATAGGTGGTAAATATCCCCGTCTGAGGATTCAGGCATTGCAATCCTCCCCCCAACGTACCGATCCAGATATTTTTGTCCGCATCTTCTGCCAATGCCCATACATTGTCGTAGACCAGTGAGTTACTGTCTCCCTTACGGGACCGGTAATGGATAAAGCGGTTCCCATCATAGCAATTCAGTCCGCCCCAGAAAGTACCTGCCCACACTCTGCCGCTACTGTCCCGAAGAAGGCAGACTATGACATCACTCGAGATAGAGTGGGGATCTGCCGTATGCGAAAAAACCATACGTTCATCTGTCACGCTATTCCAGCGCACCAGCCCGCGGTCGTTGGTTCCCAGCCATACGATGTCACCGCCTCCGTCCTCCACGCAATTGATGTCGCCTACATCGGCAATACCGAACTTGAAAATGCTTTCATTATAGAAAGAGATGCCTTTCTTGTAGGTTCCCACCCACATCGTACCGGCCTCATCTTCATAAAGAGCCGTTATTGTATTGTTGGACAGAGTACGCCCGTTATTAGGTTCATTCGCCAGACGGATTTTCCGTCCCGCCGGTTCTATCAATTCAACGCCATCCTGATCCCTGCCTACCCATATACATCCGTATTTATCCTGTGCCACTGCACGTACGGTATTGTAGGTGTCCGTTCGGGGAGAACGCTGTTCCCAAACCTTCTGAGAAAGGCTATAAATCCACATCCCCTCCACACTGAATATCCACGCCCGCCCACTATGGTCGACAAACAAATCAAAGGTAGCATTCTTTACTTCCCTGCAATCTTCGGCAATGCCCGGATTGGTCCACTTGATATTTTGCTTTTCCTCATCTATACAAGCCAAGATACCGTTACTCAGAACCAGCAGGATTCCTTCGCCGCATTCTTTCATGTCGGACACTTCGGCTTTCGCAAGCAGTTCATCCGCCCCCTTTACTGCTACGGCATTTTTCTGTTCCTCTCTATAGCTGTAAACACCTTTACCATTAATATAGATCCAGAAAGTCTTTTCCTTATCAATATAGATAAGCGAAGGATTTCCGGTCAGACCGATGTTCCACATCCAGGCTTCCACATTACGGTCAAAAACATCGGAAGCCGAGTTGTAAATGGCATACCCGCCTCCCGTACGTATCCACAAATTACCGGACGTATCTTCTTGTATATCCTCGACATAACTATCGGGAAGAGATTTCTCATCATCTTTCTGGCTGCGATAAATCTTTATATTGTAACCATCATAGCGGTTCAGCCCCGAAGCTGTACCAAACCACATGAATCCGTTTGAATCTTTATAAATAGCATTAACCTGATTATTGGAAAGTCCGTCTTTCACTTCCAAATGTTTAAACATGTAGTCGTGTGAAGCAGCAGAGAAACATACCATCCAAACCCACAAGAGCAGTAGTTGCAGTCTTTTCATACTATCAGAGCTAAGGGAAGTTATTTTTATTGCAAATGAAGTGAAAAACGAACAGAAAAGCAAGAAAAGGCAAGGATTTTTAAAGAAGGAGAAGCATATCCCTCGCGGACATACTTCTCCGTAACCAATCAAAAAAACTATATCAACAATCCTTGTAACCTATAAAACCTATTTGTATGATACTTTTAAAAACTGTCTTTTATTCTATCCACCACTCAATCAATAAGGGTATTGACCGGCTGCGGCTCCCTTCATGATGCCCTCAATGGCATAAGCCTCCTTCGCCGTACCCGTACCACGGTTCATGTCACCGCCGGTTTCCCAATAGAAGGGGACACAACCGTGTTTTTTCGCCTCTCGGGTGACTACCTCATTCCAATAGGAGCGGCTCTTGTTATGCATCTCCTGGTCAATATCAGGATAGGCAAGTTCAGAAGTCCCCTCTATCTTGTCTTCTTTTGCCCGCTTCATGGCACTATACTCGCCTACAATCACAGGAATTCCCTTATCTGCATAGGCCGTTTTCATCTTCTGGAATTGCTGCTTCACATAATCTTCTTCGTAACCGGTGGCATTATGAATGGAACCGGATACATGATTATCCTTACCCCAATAAAGGAATACATTGCTCCAGGTTTCGTCATGGTTCATCATGGTGAACTGATAGGGATCATAGAAGTGAACTTCCACCATCAGACGGTCGGGTACCTCATCCTTGGGCATCGTGTAGTCATTCACCGTCTTGTCAATATTGGTATAAGGACCTTGCACAATCAGACAACGGCTCGCATTATTTCCTCCGGTGGCACGCACGGCATCAATGAAGGTCTGTTCGTATTTCAAGATGACATCTATGGCCGATGTGCCAACGTTCCCCTGGTCTTGCTGTCCGGGTTCGTTACATCCGGCAAAGAGCAGGTGTTCGTCATAAGCATTCAGTTTATTGGCAATCTGTGTCCAGATAGCTTTCTGCTTGGCATCTACTTCGCTGCTGTAACCATGGGTGATACTCTCTTCAAGCCAACCGCCATCCCAATGGATATTGACAATGGCATACATATCATTGGCTACACAGTAGCCCACCACTTCGCTCACCCGGTCGAGCCATGCAGCATCTATCTCATAGGTCGATGGATTCACAATGTAGTAATCCCACGCGCAAGGGATGCGCACCGCATTAAATCCCAATGCCTTCAGCCCTTTGATATATGCCTCGCTCACTTTAGGATTTCCCCATAACGTTTCGCTCGCTATCTTGTTCTTGTTATCACAAGCTTCCAGCGTGTTGCCGATATTGATACCTGCATACATCTTGGCGGCAAGTGTCCTGGCGTCGCTTCCCATATTGCCGACCTCGCCCGCAGCCTGTTTTACGGTCACAGTCTCCGTCAGGCTACCCAAAGTAAAAGTGATATGGCCTTCGCGCGCTCCCAGAGGATTGGAAGAGACGGTAAACTTGAAAATCTTGTCTTCCATGGCACGGGTATTGACCGCCTTTATCCAAGAAACATCAGAAACGGCTTGTACGTCACCATTGGTTTCCACCACTACAGAGACATCTCCTCCCGCAGCTGGCAGGTCGAAAGAGGTAGAGTTGGATATGATTAATCCGTCCGCAGCCGTTTGTTTCACTGTGAAGCTCCCTACTTCGCTGCCTCCGGCTTTCACCGTTACCTTGGCTTCACGGTCACTCGTGTCCGTATTGGCTTCTGCCATAACGGTATACTTCAAAATACTACTCGAAGCAGAACTTTCGGCAGTAACCTTACACCACTCCGGTGCACTGCTGGTAACTTCCAATGCAACGTTCGACTTGATGTTCAGCGTACTTGTTCCTCCGGTCTTGGAGAAAGTCATTCCATCCGTCAGAATGTTCGCGGGAATCGTTATTTCCGGAGTCACAGTATCATCATTGCCGGAACATGCGGCAACGAAAGAAGAGAAAAGCAGTGCCGACAGCACCAGGCAAATTTGGAATTTTTCAATGATATTCTTCATCATGTCTTTACGTATTAAAAATAATGGTTAAATCAGTGAGAGCAAAAGTAGCGGAAAAGGCGGAAAACACACCGATGCCATGTTATCTGCAACGGTATCATTTGTTTCCGAATAGGGCTCAAAAGTTATCATTGAATGACATCAGACACATCCGGCTTGCTTGAACCGAAAGAATACTTTATTTTTGTGTATAAACACTTCCTTCAACTACCCTGATTCATATATCTGATAAACTATTTAAAATACAATGTATTTATGAGAAAGATGATGTTACTTTTAGGACTGGCGCTCAGCCTGTCCTGCTTTTCACAAAACCGGCAAAGTTATCAAAATCCCGTTATTCCCGGTTTCCATCCCGACCCGAGTATCTGCCGCGCAGGAGATGACTTTTATCTGGTCAACAGTAGTTTCCAATATTTCCCGGGCGTACCGTTGTTCCACAGCAAAGACCTCATCAACTGGGAACAAATCGGACACTGCCTGACGCGCCCCTCACAACTGCCGCTTCACGACGCCGGCCCATGGGGAGGAATCTATGCACCTACCATCCGCTACAACAGCGGTACATTCTACATGATTACCACCAACGTGTCCGACAAAGGCAACTTCCTTGTACACACTACCGACCCGCGTGGCGAATGGTCAGAACCCGTATGGCTCAAGCAAGGCGGTATAGACCCGTCCCTCTATTTTGAAGACGGCAAGTGTTACCTCGTCAGCAATCCGGGCGTAGGTATCTATCTGTGCGAAATCAACCCCAAAACCGGCGAACAACTCAACGAGTCCAAACGCATCTGGAACGGCACGGGCGGACGGCACCCTGAAGGGCCGCATATTTACAAGAAAGACGGCTGGTATTATCTGCTGATTTCCGAAGGCGGCACGGAATACGGCCACAAAGTGACAATAGCCCGTAGCCGCGATATAGACGGCCCGTACGAAGAGAATCCCGCCAATCCCATCCTGACCCACATCAACAAGAATGCACAAAACAGCCCGATACAAGGAACCGGCCATGCCGACCTGATACAAGCCCCTGACGGTTCGTGGTGGATGGTGTGTCTCGCTTTCCGTCCGCAAAGCGGCAACCATCACCTGCTGGGACGCGAAACGTTCCTTGCTCCCGTGCGCTGGGACAAGAATGCCTGGCCGGTAGTAAACGGAGATGGCACAATAGCCCTGCAAATGGATGTGCCAACCCTACCGCAACATCCTCTTGCCCCCAAGCCTGCACGCACCGATTTCAAAAACGGCAAATTAGGTCCCGAATGGGTTCATATCAGAAACTATCATCCGGAAAACTATACCTTTGCTTCCGGTAACCTCCGTCTGAAAGCAACCCCCGTAAACCTGAACAACGGGAAAGGCAGTCCTACTTTTGCCGGCCGCCGGCAAGAACATATCGACTTCACAGCCACCACTTCCATGCAACTGAAAAAAGCCGCCAGTGGCGACGAAGCCGGCCTGACGGTCTACATGTTCGAATCGTCCCATTACGATTTATTAGTCAAGCAATTGGCAGACGGGAAACAAGCTGTAGTATTGCGCTACCAATTGAATGAATTGACCCATACGGAAAAGGAAGTTATTCTGCCCCAGGGGAAAGTACAACTCCGTGTAAAAGGCAGCAACGAAATCTATTCGTTCGAGTATGCCACAAACGGAAAGGACTTCAAAGAACTGGGCCGAATGAATACGCGCTATATCAGTACAGAAACTGCCGGTGGCTTTACGGGAATCATGCTGGGATTGTATGCCGTCTCCGGTTCTCAAACCTCAAAAGCATATGCAGACTTTGAATACTTTGATTACGAAGGAAAATAGCAGCCAATCTTAGAGAAAGCCCCTGCTTTTCTCCGCTTCCGCCCTTTTGTCTGTCCGGTTCAGTACAAAGATTCATGAACGGCCCACTTAGGTGAACAAGTTTGTTCACCTAAGTGGGCTGATTTGTTCACTACTATGAACAAGGCGGACCACTTTAGTGGAGATACCATAAAATCACTATGTTTATCGCAATAAGTACCCATCCCGTCCGAACAAAGTACAAGGCAAAGAGCTATCAAAGCGCCGCCTTACGGACCACCTCCTTTATTTTATTCTCTCTATGGTTCTTCAATCTATATCAGAACGATGCACACCGGTGAGGGCAAAACAAAAAATCCGGGATGGCCTGCATCCCGGATTTCCTATCTAACCAGTATATTTCCGTCTATCCCTCTTACCATTCAGGAACAGAGAAAAGAGTGTGGAACGTGAACTTCACTTCCATAGAACTGCTGAAACCAAGTTCCTTGATAACATCACCATCAGGAGTACCGAAAGCGCACCCTTTATCCTTTGTTGTCCCATAGCAATTCCAAAGTTCCAGACGATACTTCGGGGATTCATTGGCATCGAGCACTTTGAATGCATCAAATGTCACTTCCTTGCCATCCAGATAGAGGTTGTCAAGTGTGGCATGTAAACCGGGGAAATACTTGTAAATGTCAGCCACTTCAACGAAGGTCATGATGGAACCTGCCGCATAGTCGGCAGATTCGTACTTAATGTCGAACTGAGAAGCCACAAGGCTGTACTGGAAGTTCTCGTATTTCACCTCGAACGTAGCTCCTGCGTTATATCCCCATGCACTTCCCCAATCCGGATTGACAGTAACCAGATTGGGCGTATAAATACCTGCACCGGTACCGTCGGTAATGACGGTGCAGACAATCTCAAGCTTCTCCTTGAAATGGATGGCAGGCTCGGTACCTTGATTTTCTACATTGCTGAACGGACTGAGAGGAACAGCATTGCCTACAGAACCCGCCCCATAAGCATTGAACAACTGAACACGGTACTTGCCGTTTCCTTCAATGTCGCCATAATAGAAGCGGTTGGCATCAAACCGGATGGAAGTACCGTCCAGCTTGATGTCGTCAATGCGTACAAACGAATTGGGATAGCGCTTCGCCATACCGGCAAAGTCAAGCGTAAACACCATAGCATCGGTACAAGTTCCCTCGAAAACAAACGTGTGCTGTCCAGCCAAGTCTTCGGGTGAAATGGCTACAAGCAGTGCATCCCAACTTCCTGCCCATGATGAATCGGCGATATTGAGCAATACAGGAACCTGCGCATCGGCATCGGCCTTGGCCTGGCTGTAATAGTTCAACGAATAGCCATAGTCGCCATCGGGCAGGGCAATCTGCAAGCCGTCGGCAGTCAACGACAGAATGTTCAGCTTACCACTCTTCGTGCCAATCCAAGTATTGGCACAAAGCACATCTATGTCGATGTCAATCACTTTATTCGCCTCGTCAATCGTAAACTTACCGGTTTCATCGGTCACGGTACCGTCTTCGGCAATACGATGAATATTCACCGTACCGTCCTCCTTGAGCTCCATATAACCATAGTCCTTTCCGTAAGTATAACCTATCCAGCCATTATCCGTACCCATCTCCCAATGAATCTGCTGTTCAATGTTGGGTTGTCCGTTGGAAACTGTGCTCCAGTTGTCCGTAACACCCCACTGCGTGAAAGGTCCTTCAAACACGTGCTGCTTACCGTCCTGGCCATTGTCAAGATACCACTTCTGATAGAGCAGAGCCTTGTTGAACGGTACGTTCTTGGCTGTGGAAACAGCGCGTACAGCCATACCTTGATAAACTGCGGCAGTGATACGGTGATTGACAGAAGCTGCAAACTGGTAACCTACCGCAAATTCTGTATTGGAAGAGTTGACAGTACCGGTGAGGTAATATCCTTCAGTACCCAGCGCCGTCACATCGTTTGCCACACGCGTACCGGCTGCAGGCAGGAAGATGGAATTACCATTAGGACCGGTGAACTTGAAACCTGTCACTCCATTCTGCTCAGTCCACTCTTTCTGGCACAACGTGAAGAGTTCCTCGAAATCATCGGCAGTAGGCAGTGTGGCACGCCCTTGAAATGCACGGAAAGCCAAGTCGGAAGCCGTTTTATAAGTATCGGCCGAAGCATAGTCGGCAGGGTCGATGCTATTGTTGCATCCGGTCAGGTCACCGAATCCGAAAAGGCCACCCAGTCCAGTCTCGCTCTTGGCACCCACATTGAAGCGAGCCCACTTCACGGAGAGTCCTAGGTCGACAAGGTCATTGTCGAGATCGAAGTCATAGGCAGGAGTAGTGAAGCTCTTCACCTCACCATACACAATGCCGCTACCCAGATTGAGGTAAGCCGCATAATAGTATTGCGTTTCGGGCACCAACCCTTCATGGACGAATGAATAGCTGTCCTTAAGTTCCTCACTCTTCACTATAAGGCCTGCACGAACCGCTTCTACATCGGATGAAGTAGAGATAACAACACCACAAGTAGCATCGGCCGTAGCATCGGTCAATGTCCCACCCAATACAGCCGAGGCGAAGTCGACAGATGCGGCATCGGCAGTAGTCACCTTGGCATCGGTGGTGAGCAAGCTTTTCACCTCACCTTTGTAATACACCTTACCCTGCAAGCATACATAAGCCTGATAATAGAGCGTAGAGTTATTGTTCAACCCGTTCAACTGAGCACTGAAGGCGCTGCCGTCATAAGCAGCCTGCACGTCCTCGGGCAGGTTGTCTTGCGCAAAACCATAGAAGAAGCCGGTCTTATAGCTTCCGGCATCCATGCCATCCAACCCGGAGAGCGTGGCATGGAGTGTAGCGGTAGTGGCGGTCACATCGGACGACCCCGTCACCACCGACGATTCGTTCAGAATCGGGGTGGTGTGGATAGTATAGTCGTCATCTTCACTGCACGAAGCCAGCGAAAGACCCAGTACAAGTGAAAGTATTCCTAAATATATCTTTGTCTTCATATATACTAAATTCATTTAAGTGGTTATTCAATGGTCATCGAAATTATCTCAACCTTCACATCCGGCTGTCCGTCTTCGGTGGCAGCCACAGTAGCAAGTCCCTTATTCTGGATACCGATACAGATACAACTGCTTCCTTCGTAAGTCACAGTGGCACCGGTGGTATTGGTCACGGACACAGTCTGTACAGCTCCTTCGGCAGTATCAAAGGCCACGGCATGAGCCAGGTTGTAGCAGTCATCTTCCCAAGCATTTCCGATGTTATTGTCCATAATCACGGTCTTAGGAGTCGCGCCCTCGTTCCAAGTGATTCCACTCAGCACTTTGTACTGTATCTTCAGCGTCTGGTTCTTTTTCAACTTCACCTTCGTGATGTCGATCGGCCATCCCGCGTCACCACCGCCCCAAGGATTGTAGAACTGCAAGCGCAAACGATCGGGATTTCCGTCACCGAAAAGAATTTGTACCTTGCTGTTGTCTACCTTGATTTCAGTAGGCCCGGTAGGTCCGGTAGCGATAGGTTTGTAGTTGAGGTTGGCACAAAGATAAGAATCCACGGCTCCCTTGTCATTGGTCGTTGCAGGCACACCCATCTGGAAAGAGCTGGTGACATCGCAAGCCATTACGGTAAACTCGCTTCCCTTCACTTCCACCGTGCGCTTATCACCGGTAGCGGTGAGGACGGTTATCTCAACCGGATTGCCGTCGGCATCCATAAATTTCAATTTGCCGTCTTCAATGGCAAGCTTACCGGCATTGGTACCGTCATCCCATTTGTAGCCATCGGCCGTGCTGCTCAATACCAGCTCATAGTCGGCAATGGAAGCATCGGCCACAGGTGCCCATGAAGAACCGTACTGTCCCTTCACTACGCTTTCCCAAGCAGCAGAGCCACCATTCCACCATGTCCAGTCATAAGGTTCTTCATCATTGATGAGGAAGCGTGCCTCATTGCCCACATAGGTGACACCGTTGATTTCAGTAGTGAACAGTTTGGTTGCCAAATCTTCAATGGCAGGCTGTTGTACTTCGGCAGGCTGAAGCAAACCCGGATCTTCAGTCGGTATGATACTGGGGTCATTATAAGCCTCTTCGGAAATGAAGTTCCACACCAGCCACCACGGACCTTCGCTATTGGTACGCATCGTAGCTACCTGCAGCAGATAAGGAGTACATTCTATAATCTTGATGTCGTTGGTATAGTTGGAACAGACATCATCAAAACCCTCGTTATGCAATGAATAGGTACCGCCATAGAAAGATATGACAGGGCGTTTCGGGTCAGACACATTCAAGTTGAAAGTTCCGGTGGCATCCGTCGTGCCCGAAGCAGCCACCCGATGAAGTTCCACCGTACAGCCTTTCACAGCATCCAGGCCGAAAGTGATGTACGACTGGAAATAGGGGTCGTCTGCCGGAATGAGCCACGATTGGATACCCGGATCCCAGTTGGGAGCCCAATTGGCGCTACCAATCATAAGGTCGGTAATATTGCTTCCATCATTTTTCACATCAGTGTGGCTCATGTACATCACCGGTCCCGAACAACGGCCAATACCAAAGTTCTTGTCAATGGGAACCCACTTACGGCTCTTGCCCACTCCACCTGCAAGGTTAGCCCAGATAGGGTCTTCGAGCATGGCAAAGTTATTGGTCTCTACCTTGAAGGTATATGGTTCGCCATATACCGGACCTGCCGGTGTGGAAGCGCCGAAAGTCACGCTATATTCTCCGGCAAAAGGAAGTGCCAAGTCAAGAGTGCTCTTTTGAGAAGGACCGCTTGGAGTGACCCACAAGGGAGTGGCTCCCTTGATGAGCGAAGTCAGATGAATCGTATTAGGATCATTGGCATCAGGGGTCACCGTATAGGCGATACCTTCCACCAAATCATCGGAAACATAGGTTTTTGCCCCCATCTCGTACTCTTCGGGCGAGCAAGCGGAAAATATCAAAGCCGCTCCTGCCAATATGGAAAAGAATGATTTAAGTCTCATATCTTATTATTTTTATTTACTCTATTAATGGTACTCACCATCCGGGATTCTGCACAAGTACACTCTGTGAAAGGTTAATTTGATTATAAGGAATCTGGCTCAAGCCTTTGGTGGCTTTCACACGGTCGACCCGTATGGTTATTGCATCATCAGCGCCTCCACTCTTCACCTTGACACCATTCAAGGCGAGCTTCTCGGCTGCCACGTCTATACCTTGACGCAGGAGATCCCAATAATTAATGCTTTCAAAAGCAAATTCAAGACGACGTTCTTCCATAATAGCTTGTTGAGACACACTCTTAGCTTGATAGTTGGCCGATACTGTTCCGTTGTCATCAACCTGATAAGCACGCTTACGCACTTGGTCGAAATAAGTTTGCGCATTGGGGCTACCCAGTTCTGCGGCCATCAACAATACGTCGGCATAACGGATAATAACGTAGTCTTGGCGGTTCTGTGTCTGGAAGTCACCGCTACCATCCTGCTTACCGGCATGGCTTCCATCGGCATAGCAAAGGGGAGCATACTTCTTCACAGCATAGCCGGTATATTCACGCCAGTCATTAAAACTGGTGGTAAAGTCGGCCGAACCGGTGATTCCTTCCCCTACCAAATCAATGATAGAAGCCGAACGGCGGAGGTCACCAGTGGGAAACGCTTCCACAAAATCAGGATTTACCGTCAATGCGCCCCATCCCTTGCAATAGGGAGCAGCATTAAGCTGGCGCATACCCAACATCACCTGCCAACGGTTGGAGTCATTATTCCCGTTATAATCCTGAGTAGCGGTAAATTTCAACGCAAGAATGGTTTCCTTGTTTCCATCACCGGCATATGTACCCTTCAAAGTTTCATAGTCTCCTTTTTCGGCCACTTTTGCAGAAGAAGCCGGCCATAAATTCTTGAATTGCGGTACCAAACCATATTCTCCTGAAGCGATTACGTCTTCTACAGCAGCCAAAGCTTCGGCACGAGTCACCTCTACAGGTTCTTCACCGTAATATCCGGTATAGAAAAGATAGGCACGTGCCAGCAAAGCCTCGGCGGCATATTTTGTAATATGTCCGTCGTTCTTGGTATAGTCGGCCTTGGGATAAGCGTCACCGGGAATATTCTCGATAGCATATTTTAAGTCAGTAAATATGGCACTGAACACCTCTTTGGCAGGTGAAGGAGCGCGATTTTCGTTTACCGGTTCCAGAAAGAGTGGGATATTCCCCCATAAACGAACCATATCCAGATAAAGCAATGCACGCAACGTACGACATTCGCCCATATAGATACCACGTTTGCTATCCGATTCATTCCATACAATCTGCTCTTCATGAGCTATCAGCTCGTTGCAACGATAGACGCCCGCATAATAATTTTTCCAGTCACCTTCGTATAGGTTGAGGTCAGCCGGCGATTGGGAGATGTCAAAACGGTCAATGGCCTGATAGCCACGTCCATCGGCATTTCCGGTAGCGCCAAAACACTCGGCACTCATCACCTCGGAAGCCATATAAAACCCTACCATCATGGCTGATGAAGTCTGGCGCCAACCATCATAACAACCTATCAGAGCACGATAAGCATCTTTTTCAGTCTTATAGAATGTACCGGTTGAAGATTCAGTCTTCGACGTAACATCGAGAAAACTGTCGGTACACGAAGCCAGTCCCAAACTCAGGAGCAGGACACTTGCCATAAATATATTTTTGTTTTTCTTCATATCAGTCTATATTTTAAAATTTCAAGTTAACACCAAACAATACGGTACGGGGACGGGGGTAATAACCTAAATCAACGCCCGATACCCAACCTTGTCCGTTATCTCCTTCGGGACCATAACCTATTTCCGGATCCATGCCGTCATATTTGGTAAATGTGAACGCATTCTGTACCTGAGCATAGATACGGCACTGGCTGATGACCTTACATCTCAGTAGCTTGGCAAAGTCGTAGCCCAAAGTAATGTTACTGATTCGCAGGTAATCACCATCCTGCACATAGAGGTCTGAGAACTGCCAGTTGAGATTCTGGTCTGTGACACGAGGTATGCGATTGCTGGTTCCCTCTCCTGTCCAACGTCCTAAAATTGCAGTAGTATAATTGGCTTGCTTGGAGGTATGGTTACGATAGCTCTGGACAATCTGCTGTCCGAAAGCACCGTTGGCCACTACAGAGAAATCAAGTCCTTTCCAGTTGAAACCGAGATTGAAGCCCATAGTGAAATCAGGAATACCGTTACCAAGATCGGTCTTGTCAAGCTCGTTCACCCGTCCGTCATGGTTGATGTCCACAAACTTCACGTCACCTGGTTGTACGTCAGCTTGCAGCACACCGTTACCAGCCTTAATCCAATCCTCTATTTCTTGATTGTTTTGGAATATGCCTGCTGTCTTGAAACCATAGAAATAACCGATAGGCTTACCATTCTCGGCACGATAGAATTCAGGAGTATTGTCATACAACTGGTTGGTAGAGCCATGAATGATACCATCGTCGTTAGGAATCTCTCCGACCTTATTCTTATTGTAGGCACCGTTGATACCGATATTGTAACTAAAGTCTTTGCCTATTTGGTCATTCCAAGTAAGATTGAGTTCCACACCGGTGTTTTTCACTCCACCGCCATTAATATAAGGAGCACCTGCTCCGGCAGTAGCAAGAATAGGAGCCACCACGAGCCAGTCTTTAGTATCTTTAATGTAGAAATCGAAATTAACACCCAGGCGACTGTTGAGGAATCGGGCATCAAGACCGATATTGGTCTGCTGTGAAGTCTCCCACTTGATGTCAGCATTAGCCAGACGACTAGGGTAAGCTCCCCAGTTGGTTCCGAGCTGTGCCGCAGCATCCGAGTCGCCGTAACCGCTGCCGAAAAGATAGTGTGTATTGGTACTCTTGATAGGAGCCAGATATTGGAATGCGTCAATGTTGGCATTACCCACTTGTCCCCAGCTGGCACGTATTTTCAGGAAGTCGAGCCAGTTTTGCGTACTTTCCATGAATTTTTCGTTAGTAATGGTCCATCCTGCCGATACCGAAGGGAAGTAACCAAAACGGTTGCCTTTGGCAAAGTTGCTCGAACCGTCTGCACGCAAAGTAGCATTGACCATATAAGTTTCTTTCCAGTTCCAACCCAATCGGCCGAAATAGGACACCTTGCGGCTCTCGGTATGCGGATTGCCACTGGCACCCAAGCCGTTGGTCGAATCGGAGGCCGTTCCGTTGCCCACAAAAGCATGCTCCCAATCATCAAAACCTTCTTTCAACATACCATTTTTAGCTTCGATATAAGTGCCCTCGTAACGATAGGCTTCCATACCCAGCAAGGCGTTGAACGAATGTTCTCCCATAGTCCAGTCATAAGAAGCCGTATTGGTCCATGTCATACCCAAAGAGTGATTGGCATTTTGAGATACGGTAGTACGTTCTTCATTATATATATATTGGCTGAACTTGTAGAGAGGCTTGAAACTACGGTATTCGCTGGAACCATAAACCACACCGAATACAGACTTTATCTTCAAATTCTTGACAGGCTGCAATTCAGCATAAACATTACCGGAAAAAGTAGCCGTTTTGTTCTCATTGTTGCTGTCGGTCATCATTAAACCATAAGGGTTTCCATCACCTTTATTCCAGTCACTGGTACTGGTGTCATTGTAAGGTGAATCATAAAGATTATTATCGCTATAGACAGGAGCGATAGGCGATGTTCCGAATGCACCGCGTAAGGTATTATTATATTGGTTGCCTACACTGATACCGTTATTCATCTTATATACAAAACTCACCTGCTCGCCCACTTTCAAAATATCCTTGAAAAGTTTGTGCTCGCTGTTCACGCGGAAATTGTAACGCGAATAGTTAGACACATCCGAACCGCCGACAATACCTTCCTGACTCATATATCCTAACGAAAGGGCATAAGTGGAAGTTGCGCTTCCACCAGTGACACCCAGCGTGTAGCTCTCCGTTGTGGCATTATCTTTGAACATAGTATCTACCCAATCCGTATCATACACATTGCCGTTGGCATCGTAAATAGACTGGTATTGGCTCCAATCGTAAGCCGAAAGTCCGCTATTCAAAGCCTGCTCATCCATAATGGCCATATACTCTTTTGCATTCAGCATATTGGCCTTACGAGCTACATTCTGTATTCCATAATAAGCATCGAAACTAATCTGCGCTTTACCTTCGCGCCCTTGCTTGGTAGTAATAAGCACTACACCATTAGCACCGGCCGAACCGTAGATAGCCGCACTAGCCGCATCTTTCAGTACATCTATACTTTCAATATCGGCAGGATTCAAAGTAGAAATATCACCACCCACACCATCAATCAGATAAAGAGGAGCACTATTTCCCACGGTACCAAGACCACGGATACTCACTTTCATGTCAGCACCCGGTTGACCGGAAGTCGAAGCAATACTTACACCCGGTGTCTGTCCCTGCATAGCCTGCAAGGGATTGGTTGTATTCATCTTGGCTATTTCGTCACCCTTCACCTGAACAGTGGCACCCGTCACCAATTTCTTCTTCTGGACACCATAGCCCACTACAACCACTTCATCCAACATTTCCGTGTCCTCCTTCAGCACCACATTGATGACGGAAGAAGTACCTACCTTGATTTCCTGTGATTGATAACCGATGTACGAAAACACCAGTGTCTGTCCTTGTTGGGCACTTACCGAATACCGGCCATCAATGTCGGTAATTCCACCCGTAGCGGTTTCTCTCACCTGCACGCTGACACCTATCAACGGCTCACTATCCGTAGCCGATGTCACAACACCCGAAATGGTCTTGTTTTGAGAAGGATTAGCCTGCAGGCTACTGATTGCAGGTACAAGAAACAAAAGTACCAATGCAACACGGCATAAACGCAGATTTATGCACTTTTCCAAGAATGTTTTTCTCATTGTACATTATTTAATGGTTAATATCAAAGATTCATTGTGTTCTTCAATTAATACCAAAGAACTCGGATGCAAATGTATGGAGGAACAAGAAAAGAATGTCGAGAAATTGTTACGAAGAGTATATGATTTCGTTAATCAAGGCTTCTAAAATGTTACTAAAAAAGGTATAATTTGTTTTCCGTCCCTTCTCTAAGCCTTTTGAAGAGGGGCTATTCTTCCCATTCCCCTCAATACCGGAATTGGTTTCACCTCACTTTTCCATCCCCAATATACTTTCTCCGGAGTACAAAGAACCATTTCTTTCTAAAAACGTTCTCAAGGAAGAACAACCTAAAGCTTAACAGATAATGAAAAAATTAGTAGTATTTGCAGTACTTGCCGCAATCGTGGCAAGCTGCGCCGATGACAATCCGCCCCAGATAGAAAAAAGCAGTGAGTTGGTATCACCACGACTTTTGATGGACGTGTCCACAGAAAGCGGACAAAGCCCGCTGACCGGCATACTGACCATCATGCCCTGCAAGGCGGGCACCTCTATTTATTATGGAAACTACATAAACCGGAAGCTGACACCTTTTTACGGTTACTACCAAGTTAAAGACGGAGCTTTCTATAACGATGGCGTCAATCGAGAGTTATCCTTACCCGCAGGTCTCTATAACATGATTTATTGGGGAACCCCTAAATACGAGGAGCCGATTTATGCACATCCTCTCATGAGGGACCCGGTCTACATCTTAGGCGAAGACATGTCCCGGCAACACTTCTCCCTATTCAAAATGGAAGCGGACACAACCTATTATCCGGTATTCGACCTGGTACACGCCGTCCAGCCTGCCAACATTGGAAGTGAGGACCTGAAAGCATCCCTCAAACGGGTAGTGACCGGACTGAAAGTAATCATCAAGGACAAGAACAACGGCATCCTCAGTTCGAGCATCGACAGCATGGTGGTGCGCATCACCAATATTGCTGGAGAACTGAATTTCTACACCGCCGCTCCTCAAGGAAGCCCACGCACAGTAGCCTTCCCTCTGGTCCGTTCCGTCGACGGTACACAAATGAGCAACGCCACCGTCATGCTCTTCCCTTCTTTCGGGAAACCGGAATTCCAGATGAGCATCATACTGAAAAATGGAAACGTGAAAAGTTTCAAGCAAACATTGAACGGACCTTTGGAAGCAAACTCCAAACTGACCCTGACCCTCACTCTGGGAGACATCTTTTCCGAAGAATCATCCGGAGAATTCACCCTTGACAACTGGAACGAGGAAAGCCAGACAATCGATGTCCCTTCATTGGATTGAGCTTGCAGCATCAAGGAAAGATAGAACGGTGCGCGTCCATCTTATAAAAAGGCAACGTGAACCAGAAAGTGGAGCCCTTGCTCAACTGTGACTCCACCCCTATCTCTCCTTTCAGTTCCTTCACAATGTTTTGCGAAATGGCCAGTCCCAGTCCGGTACCTTGCTTAAAGGAATCCAGCTTCACAAAGCGGTTAAAAATCCCCTGCGCATTCTCAGATGATATCCCCGTCCCGGTATCGGTGACATAAAAACGGATATAGCTATTTTCGGGCATTCCGTAACCAATGGTAATGCTACCGGCAGCAGTAAACTTCAGCGCATTACTGATGAAGTTATTGAATACCTGAGTAATTCTGCGCTGATCGGTATACAGCAGCAAACCGGGCAATGGCGTAACCGTGACCAGACGCACGTCTTTATTGGTCAGCCTGATACTTGTAGCCTGCTCTATCTCGGACACCATTTTATTGATATCCACGTTAGCATAGACATACTCCAATGTACCGGCTTCTATCTTCGACAAATCCAGAATGTCATTGATGAGCTGCAACAGCAGTTCATTATTCCGCTCTATAATATCGAGATACTCCACCCGTTCTTCCTCAGACACTTCCGTGCCCAAAATACTCGAAAAACCAACTATTGCATTGAGCGGAGTACGTATCTCATGACTCATATTGGCCAGGAAAGCCGATTTTATCCAGTTGGACTCCTCAGCCTCCTCTTTGGCCAGACGTAGCTTGCGCTCCATGATTTTCAAATCAGTAATGTCCCAAGCAGTATAAACAATCCACTTGCGACCATCAGAAAGCTTTATAAAATTATTGTTCTGGAAGGTAAACCGCTCCTCGTTCTTCTTGGTAAAAAAACGTCGTATACCTTCTTGTGGAATCCCCGTCTTGACCAACTCTTCATCCTCCTTCCTAATTAAAGCCGCAGCCTCTGGCATTGTTTCAAAATCCGTCTTGCCTATAGCCTCTCTGGCCGAACATTCAAAGAGTTCCTCTGCCTTTTTATTCCAAAAAGTATAGCGCATCCCATCATTCACATCCTTCACTTTTGCCGCAATGGGAAGATTATCAAGAATGCCTTCCAACAGTTGCAGATACCTCTCCCGGTCCCTTTCCCTCAATTTCTTCATCCGCCTCTGCATGAAGAAAAAGAAGAGGCACAGCACCAATGTACCTAAAAGAATGGAAATATAGACCATCTCTCTTTGAACAAACCCGTCGGGAATATCAAGCCTTTCCTGCAAGGTGAAAGCAGTATCGAAAAGTTCGGGGCTTTCAGCCATTTTGTCAGCCAATGCCGGATGAACAAAGATTATACAAAAAGAGAAGAATATCGTCAGTAACCGAATACTTCCGAGAGGTAAAAAAAGAGGAACATGTTTTGTCATAATTGGCAAACATTTAATAATTAAATAGTTAGATAAGATTCCAGCTACTGCAAATTTAGAAAAAAATAAATGCGAAAACAGTATCTACGAAATAAATTTGCATTTTACACCCATTATTTTGTATTTAATGCCGAGAAGAGAATATTTTGAGAATAACCCAATACAAAAGGATGATACAGCACAATCAGCTAATGCCTATATGAGCTTATCAGGAAGGAATCGTCGCTTTTCAAAACATGAGATTAAAACCTTTTTTACGTCCAGTATTGTATTTCTCAATCTCTGACGCAAATGATTTTTTCAGCTGCGCTGCCATAAAGTCCAAGAAAGGCTGACTGTTCTCATCTTCTTGCGACTGCCGCAAAGAAAGAATATAGTCGCCCCTATCTTCTTTAAAGATTTTCGTCGGAAAAAGATGATGGCAGAACTGGATATAGTTCATCAACAAACGAGCCGTTCTCCCATTGCCATCTACCCACGGATGAACGGTTACCAAATTGAGATGAGCATTGAAACTCAATTCATATCGTTCCCGAAATGTTTCCATATTCTTTTGCTTTTCTCTCAATATAGAACAAAGTTCTTCTACTTTAGCGGGAACTTTAGGATAGCTCATATAAGAACACCCGCCCACCCCAGCAGTAACGCCGCACAAACGAAATTCACCTTTAGAAGAATCAAAAGAACCGCCCATTACATTATATACACTCCCAGTAGTACGCATTAGAGCAGCATTCAATTTTTGTAAGAAAACAGGCGTAATTTCCGCATTTTGTGCACTTTCTTCTTTGGCGAGTTCGTATGCCTTCTTCAAATCCTCATTCATCAGATGATAGACCAACGGCTTTCCTTTGGCTGTTACCCCCTCATCAAAAAGCAACTGGGTATCCAATTCGGTAAGTGTAGAGCCCTCAATAGCAGTAGAATGGGTAATAAGCGAATAGAGGTAGTACTTTTCATAGTCTACCGACTGACTGATACCAAGCCTCACAAATTCTTGATTCAGTACTTCTATCTCTTGCCAGATATCTGTTCCCATGAGCAAAGGGCATAAAAGATAAGTATAAAAAGAAAGCGGGAAAAGCATTAAAACTTTCCCCGCTTCTTTATTTCGTACCCAGACCCGGGGTCGAACCGGGATGGAAGTGAATCCACTGGTGTTTG
>OKYQ01000241.1_pt1 | contig 19960 bp, 9 predicted proteins | sample 1608241 | NCBI WGS metagenome assembly OKYQ01 (sample SAMN02674792, study PRJEB24791) | human gut metagenome, SKBSTL006 | isolation source: stool | host: Homo sapiens | place: USA
AATAGATCCTTTGAGCTTGGGTATTGATGAAGATTTTGATATACCTACTCGTAAAGTTACAGGTAACATATCAGAAGTAGTAACTCCAGAGGAAATTCAATGGTTTAGAAATAAATTAGGATTACCAGAAGATTCTTTACATATTGTTGAAGATGCTATTGCACTTGGTGGTAATGAATATGCTATGGGTCTTGTCAGAAAAGATTCTACTATACTATGGAAAGGTGCAGAACGTGGTACATTGTATCATGAAGCATTCCATAGAGTGTCATTGTTAACTATTTCTCCAAAGGAAAGAAAGAAAATCTATGAATTCTATAGAAATAGAACTGGTTTTGTTGGAAGTGACAAACAAGTAGAGGAAGCTTTAGCAGAAGACTTTAGACAGTACATGCTAAATAAAGTAGATCCTGAATTAAATCTTCTTAAAAGAGCTTGGAAAGCTATTAAGAATTTCATAAGTAAATGGGTTTGGAGAACTGATACTAGCATCGATAATATTTTTAATAGAATCGCTTCTGGTTATTATAATAGATCTAAACAAAATTCAGATGCTGTAAATGAATTTCTTGCTGCATATAAAGGTGCAGGTGCCCCATTTAAGGTAAGAGGTCATAAATTTAAAAACATTAATAACACACAATTTAAAGAAACTGTAAATTCACTTGTAGGTGCTTTATTTACATTAAATAATGTAAGATTGCGTGATGATTTACAGAATCTTAATTACGGAGTGTTGAAAGCTGCATTAAAACCAGAAATAACAGCAAAGTTAGTTGAAAAAGGAACTATTACTAAGGAGCAAGGGGAAGTTAGAAATGAAATATACAATACATTTGATACTGTATTTAAACCAGAAATTATAAATAAATTAAATGAGTATCAAATAAGAGCAGTGGATAAGCAGGAAAATATTGATGCAGAGATTGATGAGAAAGCAGTTGGTAATGATGTAGGTGATCAGATGGCTAACTACATTCAAGAACAATTAGCTGTTTCAGTTAAAGATAATGCTCTTGCATCTATAAAGATTTTCATTGCAACAATGCCTAGAACAGAATTTGTCATGAAACAAAAAACAAATCCTGATGGCACTGTGACTCAAGTACAAGGTGTTGCTGCAATAAAGAGTCCTGTTACAGGCTTACCTCTAATGGTCGACTTTGATAAATCTTGGAATACAATTATTAATGAAATTCACTCTGAAAACACATTCAAAGGAATGATGGACAAGAGTGCAAAACTTGCTAAAGTAACACCATTATTTAAAACTTTGTATAATGAATTATACAAGATTACGAATGAATATGTACAAAAGAAAGGTATTCAAGAGGACGAAGTTCAAAAAATAGCAAGAGAGAATTTACAAACTCAGTTTAGAAATACATTCCGTAAAGCTAGACACAAGTTAGTTGGTATTTTATCAGAAAAAGTTGAAGATGAAAACGGTAATGAACAAACTAACTTGTATGTTAAAGATGAGAATGCAAATAAAGTATCTAAAAATATATTAGAGGGTTGGAATTACAATTTAATAACAAACAGTGGTGTATTAGATACTTCTGATAACTTATTTAAAGCAAAAGTTAGTGAGTCTGAAGAATTCGTAGCTAGAGAAATCAACAATGAATTCAATAAAATAATAAAGATTGTAGAAAAATACAAAACTACACCTAACAAGAAACTAGTAAATGGTCAAACTTATAAAGAGTATGTACCAGAGAAGTTAATTACTATTAAGAACAAGATAGTTGATTTACTTAATAAAGTTGGAGTAGAAATTGATTTAGAATCATTAAACTCCTTCCTTACTAAGGAATATTATAATTCAGATCCTACTGAAGCATTAGTTTCAATGTTATCAGATAGATCCAATAAGAGTATATACTTCTTCTTTAATTCCAAAGTAAAGGACTTGGCAAAAATTCAAGAAAGTGGTGTAGTTCCTGGTCAATACAATAGAAGTATTACAAAATATTATGCTGATTCTAAATTCTTAGGAAGACTCGCTGAGACATATGCAATGTTGCATCCTTCTTCTGATGAATTATCAGTATTATCTACTGATGGTAAATTGTTGTATCCTATATCAGAACACAATTATTTGTCTGATATGGTTCAAAGATTAGATAATGACCCAGCAACAGTAGAAGCACTTACCAAAGTATTATACAATACTGGTAATAATACCAATCCTAATTACTTCAAGGGTTCTGTATTGTTAACAAATTTATATAATAATGCAGATGCTAAAGGTAAAATAGGATTTGAAACTCTTGTTTATTTTAAAGAACAAGGTAGTGCAGATAAAGGACGTAAGTACACAGAAATATCCCCTCTTGAAGACTATATTGCTAAGATGACATTTACCAGAGCAGGTAGAATTATCTTACCTACTATGGGTGATTCTCAAACATATAACACATTATATGGTACTGCAATAAACAACTTTAAAAATCCATTTGACGTAAGTAATGGTGAAATAAAATTCGATGCTCAAATTCTTAAAAGATTTATTAATTACTTTGAAACTGAATTAGATACCATTGAATTTAATTACAAGAATGAAAATAATTTAACTGAAGAACAAAAAGTAAAGAACTATGATACAGGAAATAGAAATGGTTATAGATTCAGATACTTCAATGGATTCTTTAAATTGAAAGAAAGACCTACGTTAAATGGTATTGAATTTGAAAAAGATTTTTCGAACTTTAACGAAGCATTAGACCTAGCAGAAGATCTTGGTGGTAATGAATATGGAACTTCTATTATTTCTCAAATAAGAAATAATTGGAATAAGTTCAGTAATGCTGAAAAAGCAAATCTAATGAATAACTACCTGTGGGATGCATTTAAAGATGAGTTAAATTATGCACAAGAATTAGGTATAATTAAATGGGATGGTAATAAAATAGCTAGTGTAACGAGTTTAGCATTACCACAGAAGGCATTAGAAGAAGCATCATCACATTATAAAAAATCTGCAACAGTTTCTAATTATAGCGAAAATCTTGGTGCTGCTGAAATGATTGGTAATTATTTTGCCAATACCATTTCTTCAGTAATTGAATTTGAGAAACTTTTTATAAAAGATCCAGCCTACTACAAAAACCCTGTAGATAAAATTAAACGTTTACGTGAGGTATTATCCACTGGTGTTACTCCAAGAATAGACTACGAAGAAGGAAATCCAATGGCAGATCTCACTGAAGTGACCGTAGGTACACTATCAGATAATGTTATCGTAAGTAGACAAGCTGATCGAATTGCAGAGTATGCTAAAAGATCTGCAGCTATACGATTACTTCAGGAAATGCATAACATGACATTAGATGAAGCAATTAGAACTTATGATAGTTCTGAAGCTTTACCTCAGGATGTAGAAGATGCAGCTAATCTTATAGTAAGAGATAAATTTGATGGCTATCTTAACCCTAAAGGCAAAGTAAATCAAACTGATGCTACAGTATTAATATCCCCAGAGTTTTACAAAGAATTAGTACGTAGAGTAGATGGCTGGACACCACAAGTAGCAAAAGCATTTGATTTACTTAATGATCCAAATGCAGATCTCGAAGCAGATATGGATACATATGCCGAAGCATTAGCTGTTACATTGAAGCCTTTGAAATTCATGTATTTTGGTGATCACTACGATGTAGGTGCTAAAAGGGATATACCAGTGTTTGATAAGATGGCAATGTTCCCCGTACATCGTATCTTCTCTACTGGGGACATGGGTAAAGTATTGGAAGTTATGCAATCACGTAATATCCATATGCTTGCTTTTGATTCCGCAGTAAAAGTAGGACAAAGGGCTAAAGAGGTTAAATCAAGAATCTATAAAGATAAGACTAATAAAGAAATAGACATGGACAGTCTGATGTCAATGCCTACTCACAAACAGTCTTTAACTAACTTTAGACGCCAGTTAATTACTGATCCTCACCATGCAGAAAGACAAATGTTTGTATCTCAAGCACAAAAAGCCGCCATGGGTAATATCAGAAGTGCATGGAAATATACTACACCAGATGGTAAAGTATATAATGGTGATGAGTTGATTAATAATTTTAACGGTGCTCATAATGCCATTACTGAAGCTGGTAGAAGAGAGATAGAAAGAGATTTTGGTATTACTCCAGATAAACCCCAAGTAAGTGTACAAAGATTTGCTGAAATTATGCAACGCAAAGCTCTAAGTTCAAACATGAATGACAATGTTATTAATGGTTTGGATGTTGAAAATGGTGAAACTGTTGCACCAATTTCTGGTTTATCTGATAACTCTTGGATAGAAAGCGGTCTTATATCAATGTTGAATAAATCAATTGTTGATACCAACTTACCTGGTGGTATGTTTATTCAAATGTCTTCGATATTGTACAATAGAATTGCTGTAAATTCAGATGTACAAAATGAAAGAAAGTTAAGATTCGCAAATACCGATGGTACTATGGATTGTGTTATTTCAATCAACTTATTGAAACACATAATTCCTGATTACGATAAAAAGACTTTCAGTGAAGCTAAAAAGTGGTTGATAGATCATGATATTGTTGGTCCGAATTCTAAAGCTCTTGCAATGGGTTATCGTATCCCTGCTCAAGGTCAAGCGTCAACTGCAGCTCTTAAAGTAGTAGATTTGTATCCTGAGCAAATTGGTGATACTATCACATTACCTGATGAATTTACATCTCTTACTGGTTCTGACTTCGATATTGATAAGTTATTTGTTGCTAGGTACAATTATGATAAGAATGGTAATAGAATCAAATTTGAGACCAAAGAAGATTACACTAACAGACTCAGAGAAGCTGGCTTAGATGATGAAACCATAGTTCGTAAAGTCTACGAAAGATATAATGGTAAAACTGATTTTGAAGCTAATTCAAAGGAAGCAAATGAAAATATGCTTCTTGATATGTATATATCAGTTATTTCTAACCCATTGAACTTCGCAGAAGCTAGACAACCACTAGATACAGTAACCGATTACTTAAAAGATACTATTCTTAAAGAAGTAGATACAATAACTGGGCAAGGTAAACGTACAAGCAAATCCCAACTGTATTATGCCACTCCAGCATTCCAGAGTAGAACTAAAGCGGAATTGAATGGTGGTAAATTTGGTATTGGTCCATTTGCATTAGCAAATGCTCATCAAGTTCTTACTCAATTGGTCAAATTAAGATTTAAACCAAATAAAATTTTAAGAGACTATGGTATAAGCAATTTGTATGGTATCCAGAGTAATGATAGAAATAAGATTAATATCCTTGACTGGTTATCAGCGTTGATTAATGCCCATGTGGACGTTGCAAAAGACCCATACATCATTCGATTGAATGTAAGGAAGTTAACATTTAATATGACTAACTTCTTGATTAGATCTGGTAAAGGCGAAAGTACATTTTATTTCTTGCCTCAACAGATATTAAAAGACTTTGCAATAGAATATGACAAATACTCTGGCTTTTATAATGTAGATACACAAAACAAAAATCCTGAAAGTCTAGCATATAGAACTATTTGGAATACATATTTTGAGAAAGCAAAATCTTTATCTAAAGGTAAATATGATCAACTTTTAGACTTTTTGAATGATAAAGGTGTAGGTGTTAAACAAAGAGAAAAGATGTTCGATGTCAATTACTTAAAGAAGCAATTGAAAAAAGAAGAAACATTTGATTGGTACTACAATCAGTTGCTCATTATGAAGACTTATCAAGAACTTAACCCATTCTCAAGATCTTTGTCTGAATTAACTACATTGTCTCAAATTGATACTAAGCGCTTTGGTAATAATTTTGGTTTACAAAGTGCATTCTTGGATAAGTGGAAACAATTCATGGTAGAACAGCAAGTGTTTGAAGATCCTATAAAAGTATTTTCAAATACATTCTTAGGTAAGAAAATGCAAGATGCATTGATATTCCCTAGAATTGCCTTCCAAAATACAATGATTAGACTTACTCCGGAATTTGAAAACTTAAGAACATTAATAGAGTTCTATACTAAAGGTTATGCAATTAGTGATGATACATATATCAACAATATTACCAGAAGTATGGAAGCTACATATAAAGCTGGTTTCTTTAACAAGTATTTAGCTGAAAATGGAATAAAGCTTAGTAGTTTGCTAGGTGGTCCAAATAGTATTTCTAAGAGATTAGATAAAATTAAATCTGATGTAAGAAGTGGTAAATATCCAGATTTATTAAGTAGTGATGGTTCATTTGAAAATGTACTTATTAATAACATCTTTAGTAGACCAAAGGAGGATACCACTGAATTAAATGGTCCTGATTTTATTGCTTACAAACCAAACAAGAGTGGTGACAATAACTTAGAAAATGAAATCATCAGAGCTTGGGAAGAATTGTGGGATAGCGATTATCAGGAAATAAGAGATTTTGCAAAAGATCTTGCATTGTATGCTTTCTATACTTCTGGGGATGCATTTGGTAAAAACAATATCTTTAGATATGTACCTAATTCAATTAGAGAAGAAATAGGTTATTTTGATTACATTAGAGATTTAGAACGAAATCCTGATGATGCAGTCAAGGATATTAAAGTATTCCAAGTAATAAAAGACTTATGGTGGAATGATCACGTAGTTCCTACTATTGATTATTATGTATTAGATTCTAGTAGAGAAACCATTGAAGAAGAAGGTAGACCTGTGTATAGGGCGTTACCTCATGAAGATAGTGGTTTTACTGTAGTAAACAAGAGAGGAGCAGAAGTACAGATTCCTGGTATTATATATGACAAGAAATCTCAATCTATAATTTCATTCAATCAGAATGGTCAACCTATATTTCCACCATTTAAAAAAGTAAAATTAGATAGAAACAATGATCCTAGAACTACGTTCTTGTATGAGTACATAGGTATTAATGAAGATGATGCTCCAGTGTACAGATTGATTAACAAGAAAGGAATGAGTTATAGAGGAAACATATTGATTGAAAATGGTAGAAATAGATCTGTTCTTAAATACAACAATGTTGTACCAAATGGTTATGAGATTATGCCAGAAGAACCAATAACTTGGGTTACTGATCTTACTCCGGTAAAAGCTAGTTTACAAGCAAAGGCATTTAATCAAGCTGGTGAATTTAATACAGATATGCTTGCTAATATACAGCAAACAGTTAAAACTCAACAAGCAACTGAACCATTATCTTATCAAGAATGGGTTAAAGACTATCAAACTCAAAAAGGTGAAGCTGATGCAGAAGCGGCATATCAACAATATCTGGATAACTTTGAGTACAGTAGATCACAAGAAACACAAGATATAAATAACTCTGCAAATACTGATAATGATCCTGCTAATTTTAATGATGCTTCATCAAGTAAAGCAATAATAAGTAGTAATGCAACAATTCTCACAAACGAAGAATTAAGGAAACTTAAACCTTTTGTAGGGAATAACCCTAGAATTGGAGTAGCTTCTGAATATACTGATCCCGCATTCTTTAGTAAACAGATAATAAGGGTTTTAAATGGTGAAGAAGTGATATCAGATAAATTTGGTAGAACTTTTTCTGGAACAGATTTCAATGCTTTGTATATAATTACAAAACACGATGGTCTTCCAATTGAGAACTTGCTGAAACATAAGATACCTAAGATAATTCATTTTAGTATAACAGGTTTAGGTGGTACTAAATATGAACCAGGAGTAATGAAACCTAATGACTTACTTGATAGAATTCAAGCTATGTTAAAATTAGGGCTTGACCCAGAATCTGTTACAATACGAATAGATCCTATAGTTCCTGGCGTAACTTCCATAAAAATGATAGAAAATATTGTAAAGCGTGCTTCAGAAATGGGCATTAAAACAATACGTTTCTCTATAATGGATCAATATAAAACTACCAAGAAGTACATGGAGGAATTAGGATATGATTATTCTAAGTTCTATGATGGCACATCTATGCACGCTAGAGATGATGTACGTGAACAAATAGAAACGTTCATGGATTCTCTTATAGATAAATACGGAGTTACAATGTCTACTTGTGCAGAACCTCTTTCATCTAATAGTAGAATTAAACGTGATGCATGCTTGTCCGTAAATGCTGTAAACAACATGTTAGGTACAAATGTACCTCAATCTGCTGGTACAGGTAAACGAAAATTATGTTCTTGTTTTGGTGGTAAAACTGATTTATTGAAATATGATAATGTGTGCGCATCTAGCTGTGCTTACTGTTATGCTCATCACAATAATGATAATATTCTTAAATACTATAATGAAGATGGCTCACTAAAAGATATGCCACTTACTAGAGTATCTAAAACTGAACAACCCACTACACCTGCAGTAGAACAGCCAGCAATTACTGACACTACAGAGTTATTAAAAGATGATAATGGTGCCCCATTAGTAGTTTATCGGGGGTATGCTATGAAAGAAAACAGATTTGCATCTAAAATTGAAGAAACTGTAGCAGGTACAGCATCAGATTATATTTCAAATGGGTTTTATTTTACAAGTGATCCAGAGGAAGCGCAAATGTATGCAGAATCACACACGGATAAATCTGAAGAACCTCCAACGGCAGAACATCCGGAAGGAGGTAGAATTAACAGACATTACGTTGGAGATTATGCTAAAGTTAGTAAGTTCAACCTAAAGATAGGCAAAGGTCTATTAGAATTTAAGGATTTACACGAATTTAATAGAAATAAGCCTGAGGATATTTTTGGTTATGTTATAAAATTGAAAGTAGGTACTCTTACGCAAAATGCCTCTGAATATTTTGTAACAAACCCTTCTCAAGTTGTATTTGTTAATGAACAATCATCCGAACAGCTTCCAACCACTGATACTACTAAGAAATTTTCTCTAGAACCTTTTATAAATAAAATATTTCCGGATTGGAAATCAAAAATTCCAAATTTACCAGAGGAATTAGCTGCTGAATTCATGTCATGGAGTATTGTACCTGGGATAGATGAGTGGTCAATAAAAGATAGAATTGAAAAATATAAAGATTTTGAAATCGAAGAAGAAACACGGGAAGCAATAAAACGTGGGGATAAAGAAGGAATTATTCAAGGTATTGCAAACACAATTTCTTATGAATTGGCTAAGGATGGAATCACAGAAAGAGATCTATTTATAAATTTATTTGGTCAAAGTTATGTAGATAAGGTAGACAGATATGTTGCTGAAATCAAAGCCGAAGTTCAGAAAGAAAAAGATACTACTAAGGAATTCTTAGATTATGCTAATCAATTTGGTTTTACTGATGAAGCTGCTTCACTTGCAAAAGATTTACCAAAAGCATCAGAAGAAGCTAAGAAAGTAGAAGAAGAGTATGTATTTACGTTTAATGATGGGTTTAAAATCAATTTACCATTCTCATTAAATGATCAACAGAAATCAGCTCTATATGAATTAGAGAAGTTTATTGAAGATGGTGGAACCGAAATTACTTTATCTGGTTATGCTGGTACAGGTAAATCTACTATCATTGGTATATTTAGTAAATGGTTGAATAATAGAATTGGTAGAGGTAACATTGTATATACTGCTCCTACTCACAGAGCAAATGTTATAACTAAACAAAATAATCCTAGTGCTAACGTGTATACACTTTCTGCTCTATTTGGGTTTACTCCAGATACAGATGAAGCAATGGAACGTGAATCATTGGATTTAAATGATTTGAAATTCAGAGCTAAAAATCAAATGAAATATGAACCAGGTCAATTAATTATTATTGATGAAGCTTCAATGGTACAAGATGGCTTGTATGAATACGTTCAAGAAATTATAGCCAAATATGATGGTAGTGTAATATATGTTGGAGATTCTGCACAATTGAGACCTGTAAAATCAGATCATATTTCTAAAGTATTTACATCTGATGGTGTGCCTCAAATAACTTTAACCAAGGTAGAAAGAACTGGTGATAATCCTATATTAAAGGAAGCTACCAGAATTAGGCAAGGTGAAGGATTAAGTTACCAAACTGATATAAATGATAAAGGTCAAGGGGTGTTGTATACTTCTAATGATACAGTTATAAATGAAAACTTAAAACAAATTATATCTTCTGAAGAGTTCAATGCTGATCCTTTACATTTTAGAGTTATTACTGCTACAAATGCTGCAGCAGCTACATATAATTCAAAGATTAGATCTTTAAGATATGGAAAATTCGCTAAACCATTTGTAAAAGGTGACATTCTAATGGGGTATTCAAACAAACTTAGAAAACCAGATGGGTCTTATAGATTAATAAATTCTATGGATTATATAGTACAGAATGTTAGAGATACTACTGTAAAATTTAGAACAGATAAAGGTACAATAGAATTTAAAGCATTTAATCTATCAATTAGACCTGTTGGCGGTACTATCATGAATGATTTTCAACTTACTGTAATTGATAAAAATGAACCAGATTCTAAGATATTTGAAATAGCAGAATATAAAGATAGATTGTTTAAAATGGCTAAAGAAGCCAAACAAAATGGGCAAATATCTAAATCTAGAGATTTAAATCAAATGGCATACAATATAGATAATGAATTAAATATTACCAAAAATTTAAAAGACAATCAAGGTAGGTTAAAAATTAGAAAAGCAATTGATTATGGGTACGCACAAACTGTTTGGAAATCACAAGGTAGTACATACAGTAAAGTTTTAATACTCTCCAATGAAATTGATACGTTTGGTTATGGTAGAGATGTAATGCAATTAAGAAACGAGTTGAGATATGTAGCTGTATCACGTGCTAAAAACTTTGTTATAATAAATTCAGAAGCTGAAAATAAAAAGAAAGTTTCCATGAGAAATGAAATAGCTGAAGAGGATTTGTTAGATGATATAGAATTTGAACCAGCTACAGAAGAACAAGCAATAAAAGCATCTTTACAGGATTCAATTGATGAGTTAACAGCAAATGGTAAACAACGTAGAAAAGAATGTGAATAATTATGCAGTGTTTAAATATTAAAAATAAAGAGGTTGCAGCTTTACTCAAGGAATATACAAAGATATTTGGTAATGAAGATGCTGCATATTATGTATTATCAGAAAATAATGGTTATGGTTTAGATAAGGCTCCCAATGGGGAGCCATCTAAGCTCTTTTCAGACCTTTTAGAGCATTATAATGGTGATAGAGTAGCTGCTATTCAAGCTAAGGCTAGAACTTATTCTAAGAGCTTTAAAGAATGGTTTGGGGACTGGCAATCTGAAGATAAAACCAATGTATCCAAAGTAGTAGATGAGAATGGTGAGCCACTTTTGGTGTGGCATGGAACTACAGAAAATTTTGATGCTTTTTCTAAGAGTTGGAGAGGAGCAACCGATCCTGGTGATTGGGGATTAGGGTTTTACTTTTCACCAAAAAAGAGTTCTTCTGAAATGTATGGAAACATCTTAATGCCTGTATTTCTTAGTATTAAGAATCCGGTACCAAATGAAAAGTTTAAAATGATAAATGCATTTGGCAGAGAAAAAGCAAAACCTATTACTTTAAAAGAAACAATTCAAAAAGATATTGAAGTAACTAAATTCCTTATAGACGGTATTGAAGAACAGTTATACGGAAATGATCCAGAATATAAACATTACAGAGAAGAAGGATCACTTCTAAATAAAATGCATAAGAAAGAATTAGAGAGATACAAAGATAAACTTAAAGATCTGCAAACACAACTTCAAACAAAATCAAAAGAGGAATTAGATTATGACATCAATAAAAAATGGAATGATAATGTTGAAGATATAAACAAATATGATGGAGTTATTCCAAATATTAGTTCTGGAAAGACAATAAAAGAAAACTACGAGATAATTGCTAAAGAACCTAATCAAATTAAATCAATAGATAATCAAGGTACATTCTCTACTCAGGATAATAATATTTATAATCAGAAAGCTGCCACTCAAAAAGCTACTGGTAGAAATAAGGAATTAGCTTTATTATTGCAAGAACTGTATCCCAATATTGAAATAGCTGCATTAGCAGATCCTAATCTTAGGGGTCAAGCTCAAGTAGAAGGGTACATGGCTGGTAGAGTCTTACTAAACACGTTGTTAGAAAATCAAGACACATTACCTCATGAATATGCTCACCATTATATTGCTTGGTTTAGAAACGCCCCTATTGTGCAAAGAGGTATAAAACAATTTGGTAGTGAAGAATCCTTAGTACAAGCTATTGGTGAAAACTCTGTTAAAGCTTTAAAATGGTATAATAGATTCTTCAATTGGGTAAAAGGGTTATTTAATGAAAAACAAGACACTTTAAACGAAATCACAAAAGCGTTTTTATCTGGTCACATATTGGATAACTCTTATTTCTTTGGTAAAGAAATACACAATCAAAAAGTTGCTAAGATTCCGGAAGCTGTAAACAAAGTCTATGATAAGTTAATGGAATCTATTAAGCGAAGAATAAAAGACATCCAATATGCAAAATATAGTGACAGTAAGAAAGTAGATGAATTAAGAGCATTAGAGTTCAAATTAAATCAATTAGAGAATGACCAAGCTACTTTTGAATTTGTAGATTACATGGCAAGTGATATAATATCTGCATTAAATGAAATAAAAGCTTTACAAGCCAAAGTAAAGGAGAACCAAAAATATGATAACCCATTAAATGTAACTTCTGCTGAACTTGATGTGATAAAAAAGGGTTATATTGGCTTTTATGGTAACATTGCTACTAATATACAAAACATGTTGGATGATGAATCTACGTTTGACTATTTAAATGATCCTCAATTAGTTGAAGATACAAAACAAAACTTAAAAAGGACTGTAGGTGACTACTATGAATTAGTAAGAAACTATAACAATTTAGCAGACATTGTTGCTAAAGATAATTTTATTAGAGAAGCAACTAAAGCTGGTTCATTTACTATAGATCATCTTAAAAAAATATTAGATGAAGGTGATGTAGATATAAATCTATGGGACCAATGGGCAGGTAGTACACAATATTCCAATAGCGAAATGATACGCTTAATTCTTAACAAGATAATTAGTGTTAAAAATAATGTCGCTGAAAAAGAATTGGAAGTAGGTAAAGAACTTGTAGAAATATTATCACATGTAAATAAATCTAAGTTAGATTACATGCATGAGAGAAATAGGAATGGACATAAAACTGGTTTCATGACAAGAGATTTAAATTATGGTCAACATTATCAAGATTACTTAGAGCATCAAAGAAAGTTAGCTGAAAAGTTAGGATTTGGAGATAAAGATATTGCTGAAGTACCAGGCTTATTGAATTCAGAACAATTAAAGAAATGGAATAAAGCAAATAACGATTGGGAAGCTAAGCACACAATTCGTAAGTTTACTCCAGAGTATTACGAACTAACTAACAGTCTTAGTGAAGAAGCAAGATCTCGTAGAGATTCCCTAAACATGGAAATAAACCTATTGTTGAGTACTACAGTTGATAAGAATGGGGACTACCATAGAGAGGATTTATCTGATGAAGATTATCTAAAATTACAAGAGTTAGAAACAAGACGTAGAAATTTAGCTAATCCATATTATCCAGATGGTTCAGTAAAAGTTGGGTTAGATAAAGAAATAGCAATAGAAATGAGAGAGTATAATGAAAAATTAAGAGAGAAACTACATTATACTCCAAATATGGAAAAATTTAACAAAGCTCTACAAAATGCAAAGAAGAATCTAAGTCCAGAAAAATTTGCTAAGTGGGAGCAACGCAACACGGTTGACCAAATAGTTGAAGAATTCTGGGATGATGTTAAAACTCTTTCATCAAATACAAATAAATCTGACGATCAAATACTATATGAAAAGGCTAGAAAAAACATGTTGAGACTTTATACTAGAGAAGATGGTAAAGTAGATGTTGATAGTATGCCAGATCAAGTAAAATCATGGATTAATACTTATGATGAATTGATTTCTGAGGAAAGTTTAAAAACTCGTGATAAATCAAAAAAGTCCAAAGTAATGGACATAGCTGAATGGGAAGTAAACCCTAGATTCTATGAAGAATTAGAAAGAGTTGAAAAATTAGGTCAAGCTGAATATAATGCGTGGGTTTCTATAAATGCTAGATATGACTATGAAGGAAATCTTGTACCAGCTTCTTTTTGGAAGAAATTAGTTCCGAAGAAAGAGTTAAGAGCCAAATACATGCGCAAAGTACCTAACAGATCCTGGTCTGAAATCGATAAAGAATCACCTTTCTACGATAAAAGATTTACTAAATATGCAGATCGTGGAGAAACAAGAATTCCAAATCCTGAATTGTATGACAACAGTGCAAATTATCGTAAAATAACTTCTGATGCAAATTTAAAGAAACTTTATGATAAACTTGTTGATGTAATGGAGTTATCAAACTCTAAAATTCAATTCTTAAAGTATGAAAATAAATATAGACTGCCACAAATAGAAGGTGGAGCATGGACACAAATCCGAAGTAAGGACAATATTTTAAAGGGGTTAGCGTATGCAATAGAAGATACTTATACTGTAAAGGATGACGACAATGCATATATGTTGGAAAATGCCAAACGATCTGATGGGTCACTTGTTAAACTTATACCTACTAGGTATATTAAGATGTTATCAAATCCAAATGCTTTAACAAATGACATAGTAGGATCTGTGATATCTTACTATAAAATGGCAGAGAACTATGAACAAATGAGTGAAATTGCTCCAGAATTAGAAGTAGCTCTTGATTTTGTTAGTCGTACAGATTTTACCGATAAAAAAGGTGGTAGAATACAAGGTTTGGAAAGTAAGACATATGATAAATTAAAATCTGTACTAGATCAATTGGTATATGGTATGGAAAAGAATGCATTAGAATTAGATATTCCTTTACCAAAAGGTAAACATGTAACAGTAAGTATTGGTAAGTTAGCTGACAACTTAGCTGCATATACTAGAATACAAGGTATAGCACAAAACATGAATGTAATTCTTACAGGTCTCATTACAAATAAGATACAAAACAGGCTAGAAGCAATCTCTGGTATATACTTTGGAAATAAGGAACTTGCACAAGCAACAAAATTAATCATACCGTCATATGCGAATGCAATAAAGAACATAGGTCATTCAAACAACAAAGACAAGGTTCTATGTTATATGGAGTATTTAGGTGTAGTAAGAGAAAATGCTCAAACCTTTAGTAAACTTAATCAATCTAGATTTTTAAGAGCATTAAATCAGCACTTTTGGTATTTTGGACATGAAATATCGGATTATGTAACAAAAGGTAAAATGGCATTGGCAATTGGTCTATACTATAAATATGATCCTGAATCTGGTAAATTCTTAAATAAAAACGAATTCCTAAGAAGATTTAAGAGTAAAAAGGAAGGCAATGCCAAATGGAATACTCTAAGTGTAACTTTTTATGATGCATTTGAAGTTAAAAACAACAAACTAGTAATAAAACCAGAGTACGCTAAATCTCTCGATGAAGCTACTATAAACAAAGTTAGAAATACGGCAAAACAAGTAGGCACCAGAATTGACACGCAATTAACAGACTTGGATAGAAGTAAATTACATGCAACTGTAATTGGACAATTATTACTTATCTTCCGTAACTTTATTTTAGTTAACTTACAAACTAAGTTCTTAACTAAACGTCAATTTAACTATTCTACAGGCATGTGGAGCGAAGCTCAAGTACCAGCTGCAGTTAAATATGTATATAGACATTACTTTAATCAGAACAAAATAGATCAATTAAAGGAACTATATCAAAATCATTATGATGAATTGGACGATTTCGAAAAAGGATGTCTTAAAAGAGTTACTTATGAAGTTTTATTTTCCACAGTAGGTTTTATGATCATTTCTTCTTTAGTAAGAGCGATGGCAGATGATGACAAACGTAATTGGTGGAAACAAGAAGCAGCGTATCTTACTCTAAGAGCTTCATTAGAGACACGTGGTAACATATTACCTATTGAAGTAATTAACTTACTTAATACTCCTACTGCTGCATGGTCTACTTTACAATATTGGGGTGACTTAACTACAATGATGTTGAATGATCCTACACAAGAGATAAAAAAAGGTCCATACAAAGGTATGAACCGATTCCAACGATCATTAATTAAGGCCACTCCTTTAAGAAGTATATGGGAAGCACAAGATCCAAGATCAAAAATGGAGTATTACGATAATATGATTTCAATATTTAACTTTTAAAGCCACAAAAATTTTAACGGCCATTACAATAAAGCCCCTTCAGTTTTTGCTGTTGGGGCTTTTCTATATTTTAAATCTTGTAGTGATATACTTTCACCTACCGGTTTTGTTACTTTTGCAAGAGGATTAAATAGGTATTCATGAACTTTACTATCAACACTAATATTCCAAAAATTTAATATTTGCAATTTAGCTTGATATCCTAGACGTTCATATAAACCAAGATCTATTTTGTTTACTATGGAATGAATTGAATAAGCCTTATTAAAGGCAAATACTCTATAATTAATTCTATCTATTGTTAAAGTATAATCACAATAATATAGTCTATGTTTCTTTAATCTCTCTATTAAGTAAGCTTTAGTATTATGAAATACTAAAAAAATATGATTTGAAAGTAGTGGATTATTCATATCGCTTGTGTACATATTTACAAATTCATTATTTTTCAAATCATATTTTGTAAAGGTATCATAAAATATTTGAGGAAGTGAAAATATACTATGTTTTGTATATTTATTAATAATCATAGTAGTTCTGCTCCATCTCCTTCATAATATTCTTTTATATGATCCCATAAGTCATTATCTTTGTGCCAAGCTATGCGTTTAATAGCATCTTCAATAACACACACTTTGGCTTCAATGTATTGATTTTCAATATTAAAAACCTTTACTTCATAACCGTCATGACTTTGAACAGCTATTATATATGTTTCTCGTGTATATTCTTCTAAATCTAGTTTTAATTCATTTTTAAAATACCAATAAATTGCAAACCAGTAATAAGCTAATTGTCTACAATAGTCAAATTCTTCTATAGAATGTCTGAAATTATACACATCAGCTGTAGTTTTAATATCAACGAGTACTACTTTCTTATTTGTATGATCAATCATTACTCTATCGAGTAAAGATTTACAAGGAAAATCTCCTAATTTAGAAGCATTTGGAAATTCCCAATTTATATGAAATTCATTGTGAACTTCAAATGTTTTTGGATAAGCAAATAAAATCTCATTTGCTTTTTTATGCTCTTGCATATTTTGCTTTATGGTCTTTAGAAGAGCCAAATCAGCAAAAGAAATAACTTTCTTACTATCTTTATTTCTAAAGTATTCAATGTAGTTTTTATATAATTCTACTAGTTCTCTTGCTTCTTGAATTCTTTTATCGATAGATTTATTATTACTATAAGCTGCATTATAACTCATTAATAATATATCTTCTTCAGTAGCAAAAGGATCGGTTAATCTTGCAGTAGAATAAAATTCTAGAAGATCTTTTTGTTGTTTTACTTTAGGTACTGCAAAGTCTAAAATAATATAATCATTCCAGAATTCTTCTGGTTGAAGAATATATTCATGAATCATAGTTCCTTTATCTAAGAAACTTGCTTTTAATCCTTCAATTTTTCCATCTAGCATATCCTTTAGATATCGGGGTCCCTTTTTTAGGAACCATCCGATATTTGAATTGGATATTCTAGACATATCCTCATAATAAGGTATACTTATATCCATAATTACTCTTCTAATTTACTTAAACGATCTGCTTCCATTAACTCATTAACGAATGCAATGTCATTAAGTTCATCTGCTTCAAAACAAATATCTTGTTCAGTCTGAGACATTATATCATTATTCATATTTTGCTCGTCTAATTGTAAATTAACTAATTCGTAATTCTTCATAATCGTAAATTTTTTAAGTTATAGTTCAAATGTTGTTGGTCTAAAATAAATCGAATAAGATTCATCAAGTATGCTTACGTTCGCTACATGTACATTAGTCCATTCTGTTTCCTCTTGAAATACATAATTATATACAGGACATGCTGTAATATTATGATTCCCAGTATGAACATGTCCACACAGAGCATACTTTGGCTTTTTTCGTTTAATCTCGTCAGTTAGTGCAGCACAACAATACTGTATTTCAGTTCCATTGTCATGGGTAGTTCCTACTTCTGCAAGATTAGATGCTTCGTGAGTCATTAATATGTCTAAGTCTTTTGGTATCTTTTCATATTTCTTAACTAATTCAGCATGATTAGCCATAAATGCCCATGGTCCACATTGTTTACACCAAGGTGTTCCATAGATTTTATACCATTTGTCGTCAGTACTATTATATACTTTTGTTTCTCCATCAATCAATATAGTTAACTTATTAAATAAGTAAGTATTTGGTTGAGTAATCATCTTTTCAAACCAAAAATCATGATTACCTGGAGTAAGTATAATAGTAGGGCAATCTATCTTCATTATCCATTCTTGAAATTCATTAAATATCCATTTTGTCATTTGAATATAGTCTCTTTGAATCTCTAATGGAGATATATCACCACATATCAATAGTAGGTCACATGGTTCTATATCAATAAGATTACCATGTAAATCACTGATTGCTGTTACTTTCATTTTCTAATCCTAAAATAAAGTTATCATAAGTTGTTTTATATTCTTGTAACAGATTATAATATTTTGTAATATCCTGTTTCAATTCATGATATCTCTTAAATAGATTCTTATCATAATAATTATAAAATAAACTTACTGTATAACTATTTTTACCTTTGGATATATTATCATTATTAAAAAAGTTCTCAAGTTCCATTTCTTTCTCTAAAATCTTATTTTCGAGTTCTGAAATAGCTAACTTATAATTACTCTTAAATAACTTAATTGTATTTTCAGATATGTTTTTCATCTTTGTTTGATTTTAGTTTTTGTACTTTGTCTTTGTGCTCTTCTAGCATTTTATTACATTTATCTCTTAAACATTCTACAAAACATAGACATTCATTTCCTTCAAATTGTTTAAAGAACTGATCTGCTGCTTCTTTGTATATATTTATATTATGATTTTGTTTATAATATTCTTCGTGATCACTTAGAATTATATCCTCAAAATCATCATTAGATTTTTCAAAGATATGCATTAATATCGCAGTTCGATGAGATATCTGTATGAACTTTCTTTTATAGTTCTTGAATTCGTCTAATACATTCATCAGTTTCTTTATAATTATGTACTACAAACAACTTATACTTCTCAGCTAATCCTTTATTTAATAATGACCACATAAACCATTTCCATTTATATGGCCATACATCGTTAGGTTTTCCTTTAGCTTCGATAATAAAATTATCTCCAACAAAGTCTGGAGTATAAGTCATTGCTCGGATCTTTTTACCACAAAATGTAAATGCTGGTATTAATTCAAACTTAATAGGCTCATATTCTGCTTTAAGATTATGAGCTTTTAATTGTTTATAAACATATGTTTCAAGTTTACTTTTAAATTCAATACCATCATATATGTTTGGTGTGGCATTTTTAACTTTCTGATTTATCGTTTTCTTTCTTTTTGTTTTTCTTTGCTTCATAACGATCAATATATGTACAAAGTAAACTTCCACAAAGATTTCCAATAAAACTAATCAGAATTAATTGTAACCATGTTAAGTCTGGTGTACTATTTAACCATTCCATGTTTATTGTCTTTTTCTATTTTTATAAGATGATTTGCAAGTTTTTCTAAAGATATTAGATCATAATTAGCTAGATTTCCATCTATACCTACATCTACTCTTAATTCTTTAGAATCTATATTTATTTTATCTACTTTTCCATGACAATGACCGTGTATCATAACAGATCCTTTATCTTTGTGTTCCCAACTTAACATCGGAAAATGACACATTATTACTTCTAGATCTTTATGTAAGAAATTAT
>OKYQ01000373.1_pt1 | contig 14667 bp, 10 predicted proteins | sample 1608241 | NCBI WGS metagenome assembly OKYQ01 (sample SAMN02674792, study PRJEB24791) | human gut metagenome, SKBSTL006 | isolation source: stool | host: Homo sapiens | place: USA
AATAGGTTCCGTTACAAGTTTTTCGATATTGTTCAATTTTCAAGGTCCTGTAAGCGCCTCAGCCTTGCGGCTGACGACTTGATTATTTTATCACAGAAGTGATTTTTTGTCAAGCTCTTTTTTCGAAGTTTTTCGTGATTCAGATTTCTCTGGCGAACTTGGAGCGTTCTCGGTTTCTCGGCGCTGGCCGGAACTTTCGGACGTCTATTGGTTCTTTTCGCTTTACTTCCAGCCGAGACTCAGAAGTCATTCTTTTGTCTCAGCGCTTGGCGCTCAAGTATAATACCATACGCCGGGCCACTTTGCAAGCCTTTTTTGCAAGTTTTTTGCTCTTTTTTTGCTTTTGTATACATCCGCTAGTTTTTCACTTGAAATCAATCCCTGCTTTGACACCTGTTCAGCACGCCTGCGGTGTGCTGCTCCTCCCAGTGGGAGGGGGCGTTGCACTATATATAATAAGAAGAGCATCTGCTGCCTTCACCGGACAAACGGATGCTCTCTCTTATATATAATAGTTACTTCTGGGCATACACCTGCTTGAGGTGTTCCGTGAGCTTCATATTTTCACTGTAGTCCACCGGTACCACGATGACGCTGGGGACATCCTGTTTGAAAGCCTCTTCCAGCGTGGGGATAAGTTCCTCTGCCTTCTCAACACGATAGCCCTTACAGTGCATAGCCTCTGCCAGCAGCTTGAAATCGGGATTCGAAAAGTCCACATAGCAGTGCTCGCCGCCGAACTGCTCCTGCTCTTTCCACTTGATGAGGCCGTAGCTGGAATCCTCCCAGATGAGGGTCACAAAAGGCACATGCTCCCGCACCGCTGTTTCCAGCTCCTGACTGTTCATCATGAAGCCTCCGTCGCCGCAGACCGCCAGCACCTTTTTCTCCGGATAGAGAAGCTTTGCCGCGAACGCGCCCGGGATGGAGAAGCCCATGCTGGCGAAGCCGTTGGAGATGAGGCAGGTGTTGGGCTCATAGCAGTCGTAGTGACGGGCGATCCACATCTTATGGGCGCCCACATCGCTGACCACAATGTCGTCGCGGCCCATGACCTTCCGCACATCGGCGAGGATGCGCGCCGGCTTCATGGGGCAGCTGTCGTCCGCCGCCATTGCCTCATGCTCTGCCACCATCGTCTGGCGGAGAGCCAGTGCAAATTCCGGCTCACCAGTGCGGTGGGCGCAGCGCAGGATCTCATACAGGCTTTCTGAAATGTCGCCCACCACTTCCACAGCGGGCTGATACCGTTTGTTGACATCGGCGGGGGCGCTGTCGATGTGGACGATGGTCATATTCTCCCGTGCGCCCCACTTGGCCGGTGCGCACTCCACGATGTCGTAACCGATCGCGATGACCACATCCGCCCGGTCGAAGAGCTGGTTGACATAGTCTTTCTGCGGGATGCCGATGGTCCAGAGGCTGTATTTGTCATCCATCGGGATGATGCCCTTGGCCATCATAGTGTTGACCACCGGGATGTGCAGGCGGTCAGCCAGCTCGGTGACCGCAGCGGCGGCATGGCCGCGCACCGCACCCGCGCCTGCAAGGATGACCGGATTTTTCGCCTCACTGATGATTTTTCCTGCCGCTGCAATGTGGGTCGGGTCGGCATAGACCTCATGCATCTGCTGGCGCTTGAGCGGCACGGCGTCGGCGGGCATTTTTGCAATATTCTGGGGCAGGTCGATATGGGTCGCGCCCGGCTTGCCCTTTTCGGCGTGCTTGAAGGCCAGCCGCACGATCTCGCCCACCGTGTCGGGGCGGATGATCTGCTTCGAGCGCTTGGTGATAGGCTCAAACATCGCGGTCAGGTCAAGGTACTGGTGGCTGGTGAGCTGCATCCGGTCAGTGCCAACCTGGCCCGTGATGGCCACCAGCGGCGCACCGTCCAGATAAGCATCCGCCACACCGGTGACAAGATTGGTGGCACCGGGGCCAAGGGTGGACAGGCAGACGCCGGCCCGGCCGGTCAGACGGCCATAGACATCCGCCATAAAGGCCGCACCCTGCTCGTGGCGCACCGGGATGAAGCGTATCTTGCTGTCCCGAATCGCAAACATCAGATCCAGCGTCTCTTCGCCCGGAATGCCAAACATCACATCAACGCCCTCAGCTTCCAGACAGTCCACCAGCACCTGCGCAGTCGTTTTCATTTCCTTCATTTTCTTTCCCTCCCAAAACGAAAAAGGCAGCGCAGCCCCATGCGGGCCACGCTGCCTTTGCTGCGCTTATTGTAAACGATTTTCGGTCATCCCGCAAGTGCAAATTTCCACAAAAAGCGGCTTGCTTTCGGTTTTTGCTCCGGCAGGCTTGACAAGCAGCGGGGCAGGCCGTATGATGAAAGTATCTTTTTTGCAGTGAGGTAGTTATCATGTCCAGCATCACCATCCGCGGCTGCTGCATCGGCGCAGGCCGTCCGAAAGTCATCCTGCCCATCGTCGCCCGCACAGAGGACGATATTCTCCGTGAGGCCAGGCGGCTGTCCGCGCTGAAGGCCGACTGCATCGAGTGGCGGGCCGACTGGTTTTCTGATGCTCTGGATGCTGCCGCACGGAAGCGGGTGCTGTCCGGTCTGCGAGCAGCGCTGGGCGAAAAACTCCTGCTCGTGACCTTCCGCACCAAAGCAGAGGGCGGAGAAGCCTCCCTGACGCGGCAGCAATACGCTGATTTCTGCGGCACGGTCTGTGTCAGCGGCTGTGCCGACCTGCTCGACATCGAGTTCTTCCCGAATCGAGAAGGACTTCCGGCCCTCATCGGGCAGGCGCACAAGGCCGGTGTCACAGTGGTTTGTTCCAGCCATGATTTCCACAAAACGCCGTCCCGGACGGAGATGGTCACGCGCCTGACCGCCATGCAGCAGGCCGGAGCTGACCTGCCCAAACTGGCTGTGATGCCGAACTCGCCGTCTGACGTCCTCGAATTGCTGGCCGCCACAGCAGAGATGGCAGAGCAGCATCCCGAAACGCCCGTCATCACCATGAGCATGGGTGCGCTGGGCGCAGTGAGCCGCCTGTGCGGTGAGACGTTCGGCTCTGCCATGACCTTCGCCAACCCCGGGCAGGCCAGCGCGCCCGGACAGGTGGCGCTGGATGTAGTGAATGAAGTGCTGGACAGCCTGAGACTCGAGTAAAAAGCTCAATATCCCCCAGTAATTGCAGCAGCCCCGCTTTTCAGGCGGGGCTGCTGTTCATTTTCTCGAAAATTGTCTGATACGTCAAATTTCAACGGTTTTCATTGGCTATCTTTCCAGATTTTTGCGAGTTTTCTCAAAAACATTGACATTCTGTCGTCGAAATCATATCATTGTGTCATAAGAGATGAAAAGTGTTGCTGCGAGTTGGATTCCATCGTTTCTACTCCATTTCAGTGAAATCGTGCCATACCGACAGGAGGTCCCACCATGATGCAGTGTGTCAGACGATGCAGTTTTATTTGTGGAGCTGTTCTCAGCATCCTGCTCCTGCTCTGCAGCTGTCAGGCTGGGGCCGGGCCGCTCATCCTGCCGGACAATGTTCCCTCAAAAAACACCTCCCAGGGAAAGGAGAAACTGCTCGCCGCCCTGAACACCGTAGACATCCGTCGCCCCGAGACTACCCAGGACTCCTATATCCAAGGTGCCGACTCTGTCGCCGAGACGATCTTCCTGTGCATCCAGAAGGAATCTGGCAACAATGCAGCCGCTGCCATCGAGCTACTGTCTGAGAGCAGGGATACCGGGCTTTCAAATTGTGCCGATGTAGTCTTGAACAGGCTTTCGCCTTCTCCCGATGAGACATATTTGGTGAGCTATGCGCTTCTCAGCGCCGATGTTCTGGAAGATGGTGCTTTGCGGGGAGATGCCGACCTCAGTGGTGTCGCCCTCACCCTCCTCACCAATCGGACTCTTCTTGTTTACTCTGACAGTTCTCAGCGCACTGCCAGCCAGAAGACCGGCTTTGCCGTCGGCGTCATCGGCGGTCAGGCGCTCGTCGTGGCTGTATTCGTTTCCTGATAGCATTTTTCAAGACAAGCAAAAAATGACCGCTGCGGTCTCCTGCTCCGCAGCGGTCATTTTCTCTGTCCATCCTATTGGGCAAACCATTTTATACTCTTATAATAAAGGATCCTGTCAACGCCTGTCAACCGAAAAAAGATTGCTTTTTGTCGATTTACGCGGTTTCACATTGTAAACTGCACTGCGCAGAATGCGGCATAGATGCAGAGCAGCGCCACACCCTGCACACGGGAGAGCTTTCCACGCACCAGCGCCGGGATGGTCAGCAGCGCCATCACCAGCAGCATCACGGGCAGCTCGAGCACCAGACTCGAGTTGATACCGAACAGGGTCGCACTCTGCGGGATCTCAAACGGTGCCAGTGTCACCGACATGCCGCTGACCAGCACGAGGTTGAAGACATTCGCACCCACGACATTGCCCAGCGAGAGGTCGCTGTGGCCCTTCATCAGCGAAGTAATGGCCGTGACCAGCTCAGGCAGCGAGGTACCCAGCGCCACGAAGGTCAGCGCGATGACCGATTCCGGCACGCCCATCGCCTGCGCGATGATGGTGCCGTTGTCCACCAGCAGGTTCGCGCCCAGCGCGATGAGGGCTGCGCCCACCACCAGCAGCAGGACGATCTTTCCGATGCCCATCGGCTCTTCCTCATGCTCCGGCTCTGCCGGGGCATTTTTCATCTGCCAGACATTCGCCGCCAGATAGGCCACGAACATCCCCAGCATCAGCAGGCCCATCGGACGGGTAAAGCGGCCCATGCCGTAAGCTGCCACGCAGTAGATGGCCGCAGCTGCAAAGAAGAAAGCCACCGGCACACGCAGGGGCTTCGGGTCCACCTTGCCGGGCCGCACGGCCACCGTAATGGCCGCGATGAGGGCCGTGTTGCAGATGACAGAACCGATGGCGTTGCCGTAGGCGATCTCGCCGTGGCCGGACACTGCCGAGATGGTGGACACCATCACCTCGGGCAGGGTAGTGCCGACGGACACCACCGTTGCGCCGATGAGCAGCTCCGGCAGATGGAACCGGCGGGCCAGCGCCGATGCGCCGTCCACAAACCAGTCACCGCCCTTGATGAGGCAGAGCAATCCAAAAAGAAACAGGATGCCGGGGATTATCATATCGTTCCTCCCAATATCTCTCCGGGCGCAAATCGCGCCGCGTCGCATAACAAAAGCCGTATTGTATATGATACCAAATTTCCGTGTGGAATACAACGCCCCGCCCGAAGACATTTTGAGCCCCACTATATAAGGTAGGCCGTGCCATTGAAATCCATTGCTATTTGTGTTATTCTGTGATTAGAAAGGCGCTGTCCTGCAAGTGCAGCGGTCATGCTCCCTCCTCGGCATCACATTCCGTGTGCCGTCCGGAGGAAGTCCAATTTTTGTCATCCTCCGGATGGTCTTGATCATTTATACATGAAAGACTTGAAGGAGGAAATCCATCATGGATATTTTGAATACTGTTATTGCTCTGCTCGGCCTTCTGGCCACCGTTATCATTGGCACTGCCAAAATCACTTGGACGATTGCCCAAGTATTTTTTCGGAATACGCACCACGCAAAACACTATTCGAGAAAATAAACTGACAAGAAAAATGACCGCCCCATGTCTACCAAACTCGAGCGGTCAATTTTCTTAAATTGTCATGTTAGAGGAGGGAGCTGACCACTGTGCGGGCAGCGCCTTTCTTTGTCTTCATTATAGACGTTAGAACGCAAGTTGTCAAGAGACTTGCGTTTTCATTTTATTTACACCACTTTGCAAACTCTTCATCGGTACACTTGACGTAGTGGCTGCCGCTGACGAGGTGGCTGGTGCCTTTGCTGTAGTCGATGCCGGAAGTGGCATAGTCGTAAGTCTCGGCCACGCGGCGTTTTTCCACCACCGGGTTCGGCAGCGGGATAGCCGACAGCAGGCTCCGGGTGTAGGGATGAATGGGATCTGCAAAAATTTCTTCCGTCGTACCCGTTTCCAGCAGGTGGCCCAGATGGAGCACACCGATACGGTCGGAGATGTACTTGACCATGGACAGGTCGTGTGCGATGAACAGGTAGGCCGTGCCGGTCTCCTGCTGGATGTCCTTCATCAGGTTGACGACCTGTGCCTGGATCGACACGTCCAGTGCCGAGATGCACTCGTCGGCGATGATGAGCTTCGGGTTCATGATGAGAGCGCGGGCGATGCCGACGCGCTGGCGCTGGCCGCCGGAGAACTGGTGGGGGTAGCGCTCAGCGTGCTCGGGCGCAAGGCCGACCTTCTCCAGAATTTTCTCCACCTTTTCGCGGCGCTCGTCCTGGGTCTTGTACATATGGTGGATGTCCAGGCCCTCGCCGATGATGTCCTCCACCTTCTTGCGGGGGTTCAGGGAGGCCATCGGGTCCTGGAATATCATCTGCATCTGGGTGCGCAGGGTGTTGTTCTGGGCGTGAGTCAGACGTCCGCTGATGTCCTGCCCGTCGAAGGTGATCTTGCCTGCGGTGGGGTCATACAGCCGGATGATGCTGCGGCCGATGGTGGATTTGCCCGAGCCGGACTCGCCCACCAGACCGTACGTCTCGCCAGGATAGATCTCAAAGCTGACATCGTCCACGGCCTTGACGGTGAAGTTCTTGTTCACCTTGAAATACTGCTTCAGTCCCTCGACCTTCAGAAGAGGGGTAGCGCTCTGTGCTGCCATTTACTCCGCCTCCTCTATCTTTTTTGCTTCTGCGCTCATACGGGCCACACGGTCTTTCAGCTCAGGCGGCATCTCCACCTTGGGAGCGCGGGGGTCCAGCAGCCAGGTGGCTGCGAAGTGGGTGTCGCTGATCTTGAACATGGGCGGGTCGATCTCGTCGTCGATCTCCAGCGCGTACTTGTTGCGGGGCGCAAAGGCGTCGCCGGCCTTCTCATGCAGCAGGTTCGGCGGCGAACCGGGGATGGTGTACAAACGCTCGTCGGCGGTATCGAGGTCGGGCATGGCCGACAGCAGACCCCAGGTGTAGGGGTGGCGCGGGTCGTAGAAGATCTCGTCGATGGTGCCGGTCTCCACGATCTTGCCCGCGTACATGACATCGACATAGTCCGCCACCTTTGCCACGACGCCGAGGTCATGGGTGATGTAGATGACCGAAATGCCGCGCTCCTTCTGGATGCTGCGGATGAGCTCGAGGATCTTCGCCTGAATGGTCACATCCAGTGCGGTGGTGGGCTCATCGCAGATGAGCAGGTCCGGGTCGCAGGACAGTGCGATGGCGATGACCACGCGCTGACGCATACCGCCGGACAGCTGGTGCGGGTAGCTCTTCATCCGCTTTTCGGCGTCCGTGATACCGACTTCTTCCAGCAGCTTGAGGGCCTTCTGATATGCCTCAGCCTTGGGCATCTTGAAGTGCCAGAGCATCCCTTCCATAATCTGCTTGCCGATGGTCATGGTGGGGTCAAGGCTGGTCATGGGGTCCTGAAAGACCATGGCGATACGCTTGCCGTTGATGTGGCGGCGGATCCACTTTTTATCTTTTTGCAGCAGATCGACGGTTTCAGGGCTACCGTCGGCGTGATGGTAGCTGAACCGGATGCTTCCGCTGTTCACCTTGGCGTTCTGGGCCAGAATGCCCATGGCCGCCTTCATAGTGACAGACTTACCGGAACCAGACTCACCCACCAGCGCCACCGTCTCGCCCTTGTACAGGTCGATGTTCACGCCGCGGATGGCGTGGACGGGGCCAGCCGTCGTCTTAAAGGTAATATCAAGGTCTCGCACCGACAAGACCTGTTCTCTTTTCGTATCAGGCATGTTGTGCGCCTCCTTACATACTCTTCATCTTGGGGTCAAGTGCCTCGCGCAGGCCGTCGGCCAGCAGGTTGAAGCTGAGCATCAGCAGGCTCATGACCACGATGGGCGGGATGATCTGATAGGGATGGGTGGTGAAGCTGTTGTACAGCTCACTGATCAGGGAGCCCAGTGAGCACTGCGGCACCGGGATGCCCAGACCCACGAAGGAAAGGAATGCCTCGGTAAAGATCGCGGTGGGGATGCTGAACATGACCTGAGTGATGATGGGTCCGATGATGTTGGGCAGCACTTCCTTAAAGATGATAAAGAAGCTGCCGGCACCCAGAGTGCGGGAAGCCAGAACGAATTCCTGGTCCTTCAGCTTGAGCATCTCAGCGCGGGCGATGCGGCTCATGCCCACCCACTCGGTCAGCATCAGGGCGAAGATGATGGTGATCATGCCGGGCTGCAGCACCAGAAGCAGCAGCGTAACGATGACCAGACGGGGGATGCCGTTGGCAACTTCAAGAAAGCGCTGCATCAGCATATCCACCTTGCCGCCGAAGTAGCCCGAGATGAGGCCGTAGCTCATGCCGATGACCATATCGATGACGGCAGCCGCCACGGCGATGATAAGGGAGACGCGGGCACCTTCCCAGGTACGGGTCCAGATGTCGCGGCCATAGAGGTCGCTGCCGAACCAGTAGTAGACGTCATCCTTGCCTTTTTCGACATAGTTGTTGACGATCTTGGTACCGGTGGTCGTGCTCATCTTTTCGCTGCCGTCCAGAATGCCGAACTGCTCGATGCCGGGGACGCGAGGCGCGAAGTTCTTCTGGCTCAGATCCTGGCCGGAATAAGTATAAGCATTCATTCCCGGGCCAAAGACGGCCAGCAGCAGGATGATCATGATCATCACGAGGCCCAGCACGGCGCTCTTCTTGCGGAAGAAGCGGATGCGGACGTCTTTCCAGAAGCTCTGGGCCGCGAAGTTGGTATCCACCGCGATCTCAGCGGCGTTGTCCTTCCGGGCAAACTCTGCCTCGGTGAACTTGTGCTCAGGGTACAGTTCCTGCACGGCCTGCGTGATGGCTGCGGCGGTGCTTTCGCCGCCCAGTCGGATCGCTTTTTCTGCCATATCAGTCGTCCCCCTTTGCCAGACGGATGCGCGGGTCGATGATGCCGTACAGCAGGTCAACGACCAGCATGATGCCAATGTACATGGCGCTGTAGATGAAGCTCAGGCCGATGACCACGTTGTAGTCGTTGGACTGGATAGCCGTCACCAGCAGGCTGCCCACGCCGGGGATGGCGAAAATTTTCTCGACCACCAGCGAGCCGGTCATCAAATCAACGATGAGGGGAGCCAAAACCGTAATAATAGGAATGAGCGCATTGCGCAGGGCGTGGCGGAAGATCAGCGCCGGGCCGGAGATGCCCTTGCTCTCGGCCAGCAGCATATAGTCGGAGTCGAGGACTTCTATCATCTCGCTTCGGGTGAAGCGGGCGATGGATGCCATGGTGAACATAGACAGCGACACGCTGGGCAGGACACTCGAACCAAAGACATCCTTGGCGGAGAACAGCATCGGGAACCAGCGGAGCCTGAAACCGAAGGTGTAGCTCAGGGCCAGTGCGAAAACGTAGGACGGCACCGACACGCCGATGACCGAGATGATGGTGGCGATAGTATCAAAAATGGTATCCCGCTTGAGGGCAGCGATGATGCCCAGCACGAGGCCCACCAGAGCGCCCAGCGTGACGGCCATGCCGCCGATCTGGATGGAGATGGGCAGGCGGGACTGGATGAGCTGGGAGATGGGCGTATTTTTGGAGATGTTGTAGCTCACACCCAGATCGCCCCGGAGCATATTGCCCACGTAGCGGAAGAACTGGATGTAGATCGGCTGGTCAAGACCGTATTTTGCATAGAGCGCGGCTCTCATATCGGCTGTCAGCTTTTCGTCGTTGAAGGGCGAGCCGGGCATCAGCTGCATCAGGATGAACAGCACCAGCAGGATGGCCAGCAGCGTAAACAGCGAGGTGAGGATACGCTTGAGCGTATATTTTTTCACGTCAGGTGAACCCCCTTTGGTTTTCCTGTCCGCGGTCAGTCGTGCGCATGCCGCGGACAGGTACAATGCCAAAAAGGCGCACAGTGGCTTTTGCGGGCCACTGTGCGGCCTTTGTTCAGCGTTTTTTCTTTAAGCGTTCTTTGCGGCCCGCTTGTACACACGGTTCAGAGCCACCGGGTGGAAATCCACGCCGGTAACGGCGCTGGAGATCATCTCGGCATTGCACTGGCCGTACAGCGGGAAGATGACTGCCTGCTCCAGAACGATGGCTTCTGCATCGTACAGAGCTGCCCAGCGGCCCTCGGGATCGGTGCAGAGGTCGCCGGTGGTGCATTCCTCGATGATGGAGTCAAACTCGGCGTCGCTCCACAGACCGTAGTTGTTGGAGTTGCCGGTGACCCACATGCCCAGATAGGTCATGGGGTCAGCGTAGTCGGGACCCCAGCGGGTCAGGCCCAGCTGGAAGTTGCCGTCCTGCATATCCTGCACGCGCTGCTTCTTGGGCTCGACGGTCAGGTTCACGGTCAGGCCGGGGAGAGTGGTCTCGAGCTGCTCCTTGACGACCTGTGCCACCTTCTGAGGTGCATCGTCGGCATCAACGATCATGTCGAAGGAGAAGCTGTCCTTGCCCAGCTCGCTCTTGGCGGTCTCGTAATACTCGGCTGCCTTGGCTGCATCGAATGCGCAGGAATCAGCAAACTTGGTCTGGTCGGCGCTGAAATCGCTGCCGTCCGGGCCGGTGGCGAACTGCGGAGGAACGGCGGTGTAGCAGGGAGCAGAGCCGTCCTTCAGGACATCGCCGGTGATGGCGTCGCGGTCCAGAGCAAAGGTCATAGCCTTGCGCAGGTTCTCGTTTGCCAGTTCAGGCACACCGTCGATGTTGGGGCTGATGTACCACAGGTAGCCGGCGCCCACGCTGGTAAACTGGGGGTCGTCCTTTACCTGATCCACCTGCTCGCCGTTCAGCAGGGTCAGATCCAGTGCGCCGGTCTGGAAGCTCATCAGAGCCTGCTGGCTGTCCTTGATGACCTGATAAGCCAGACCATCCAGAGCGATGTTTGCAGCGTCGTAGTAGTCAGGGTTCTTGGTCAGCTCGAATGCGGTAGCAGCGGGCTGGTAGTCGGTCATGATGAATGCACCGTTGGACAGGACGGTGTCGGGGCTGGTGCCAAAGGTATCCTTGCAGGTGTTGAAGAATGCCTCGTTGACAGGGTAGAAGGTGGGGAAGTACATCAGGCTCAGGAAGTAGCTGACAGGGACGTTCAGCTGAACTTCGAGGGTCTTGTCATCCACTGCGGTCACGCCCAGATCCGTGACGGGCTTCTCACCGGCAATGATCTCTGCGGCGTTGACCACCTGGCCGATGTCAGACAGCATATAGGAATACTCGGAAGCATTGGCGGGGTCAACAGCACGCTGCCAGCCGAACACGAAGTCGGCTGCAGTGACGGCGTCGCCGTTGGACCACTTTGCATCGCGCAGGTGGAAGGTATAAGTCTTGCCGTCCTCGCTGATGTCGTAGGTCTCGGCGAGGGCCGGGACAGCTGCGCCGTCGGCATCCATCTGCATCAGACCGTCGGTGTAGTCGGCGATGACCTCAAAGGATGTGCCGTCGGTGGCGATCTGCGGGTCCAGAGACTGGACCTCAGTCTCCAGCATGATGTTCAGGGTGCCGCCTGCAGCAGTGCCAGCTGCGCTGGAAGCACCGGTGGAGGCAGCGGTAGAAGCTGCCGTGGAGCTGGAGCCGCCGCAGGCCGTCAGGGCCAGGGCTGCTGCGGATACGCCTGCTGCTGCCAGAAAGCTGCGGCGCGAAATACGACGATCGAATCTCATAATATCTTTTCCCCTCTCTAACACCGCTTTAACGTATTAAAGCGACTGTTTCTGAAAAATGCACAAGGTGTTCTGCTCCCCCTCTGGAGCTTTCTGCACACCCTTGTGCCTTGGCGGCATTATACATCGTCCACCGCCGAAAGAAAAGACTTTTTGCCAAATTTATACCCTCAACCCAACGATTTCTGTAGTTTGACCAACTGCACGTCAAAATTCTGATTTGAATTTTGTATAGTTTTGCCCTTGATGTGTATTCATCCGAAGTACAGTTCAGATGAAATAAGTATTACTTGTGCTTTTGCCGCGCACGGTTTCGTGCTGTATCTTTCTTTTATAAAGAAAACAGCCTATTATGCTTTTTCTGCATAGTGGGCTGTCCGGACTTTATTTTACTTCATGTGCCTGAGGTTTTGTCTCAAAAGCACTTTGATAGGTTGCTGTGGAGCATACTACATACAAACCCTGTTGTCAAGTGAATTATGAAAAAATTTTGAACCTCCGCCCCTCCCGGCGCAAAAAAGCCCCCCGGCACCATGCGGAAGTGCCGGGGGACTTTTCGTACAAAGCGGGGAGATGCGGAAGCTCTCCGCCTTGGGAGGTTGGTTATTTAGTGGAGCAGCTCGTTGTGTGCAACGCCGCCCACCGTCAGCTCTGCGCTCTCACCGGAGTGGGTGAGGGTAAAGAGGGTGCCGTCCACGCCCAGAGACAGCATGCTGTCGATGTTCAGGACGGTCTCACGGAGCTGGGTGCGGAACACGATGGTGTTCACGCCCTGAGCCTTCAGCTCCTTCAGGTTGCTCAGGCAGCCGGAAAGGACGGCAGTCTCAGCAGGCACTGCAACGGTGTACCGGCCATCGGCAATGGAGGTCTCGTAGGCCCCTGCGCCGGTAACGGTCAGGGTGACAGCGGAGGAGCCGCCGCTGCTCTCGACAGCTGCCTGCTCCGGTGCGCCGCAGCGGTTGCAGACGCCATTCACAAACACGTGGCCCAGTGCGTCGATGGTCTCCTCATAGGTCTCGCCCTCGTGGCCCTTGGTGGTGCAGGTGTAGACCCTCTTGCCCGGGGTGGTGCAGGTAGGTTCTACCGTAGCCGTCAGCTCATACTTGAGGTTGCCGGTCACCACGCCAACCAGATCGCCGACCACCTCAACCGTGCCGTCGTCTTTCTTGACCACCTTGGCATTCTCGACCTCTTCGATCTTGCCGCCGCCGGTGGTGTTGATCTTGATCTTGCCGGTAATGCCGTTTCCATTCTCATCCGACCCATCCGGCTTGGCGGTGATAAAGGTGCCGCCCTTCTCAACCTTCAACTCGGTCCGTTCTTTATTCCCGTACGGGCTGATATAGATGCTGTTGCCATTGGTTGCTGTGTTGCTGGCGTTCTCTGCCTTGCCGCCCAATGCAGTGAAGGTGCCATCCTTCACGGTGACCTCCGGAAAGTAATAGCTGTCTCCATTGATGCCATCGCCGCCGGTGGCCTTGCCCGAGCCCGACTTGGCATTGCCGCCGATGAGCGTCGTCTCGCCGGCGGACACGATGCCGCTATACGATCCAACGAGGGCAGTGCCGCCGGTGGCCTTGCCGTTCTTCGACTCTGCATTGCCGCCGGTCGCCGTCAGCTTGCCGCCCTTCTGGACTTCATAGCCGCCCTGATAGAAGTCAAGAGCTGTACCACCCCCGGCATCTCTGTTCTCAGTCTTGTCACTGCCGCCAGTGGCGATGACCTCGCTGCCTTCTCCAACAATGACCTTTGCATACTCGGTGTGAATGCCGTAGCCGCCACCGGTACTTTCATCATTTCCTACGACCTGCTGGCTGCCACTTGCGCCGCCACTTGCAATGAGCTTCGAATTTTTGATGTTAAGCTCGTCGGAGTTGGTGGTATACACGCCACTTCCGCCCCTTATGCCACCGGCACCGCCGGTAGCAGTAACCGTTGCATCCACCAGCTCCAGCTCGTAAGCCCGGATGCCGCTACCGCCATACTTCTCGCCCGAGCCGCCGGTGGCAGACAGAGAGGAGCCCTCCTTGCCCTGGATCGTCAGCTTGCCTCCCGGAACATTCGCGTTTCCATTCCAAACTTCACTCACACTGATTCCACTATTTCCCGAGCTTCCGCCGGTCAGCTCATTTTTGCCCTCCAGCTCCAGCTTCACACCAGCGCTACTGCTAATCGTCACAGCACTCTTGTCCGTATCCCCTGCATCCACCTTCAGGTCACGGAGGATGACCTTCAGAGCCTTGGCAGAGCTATTGAAGATACTTACCACATTACGGGCGGCGGCCTGAGCCTTTTCGGTAATGGAGGTGGGGGCGTTGGTGGCCTCGTAGGAGACCTCCGCAGCGGCCTTTTTCTCCCCAGTCTCCTGCTCCGCAGCAGGCTTGGCGGCCTCCTGCTGGGCTTCGGGGTCATACTGGCCGTACTCGATCACCTGATCGGAGGTCTTTTCGGTCTTTTTGTCCTGCTCCGTCTCCTGGGTTTCGGCGGGCTTCTGCTCGTCCTTCTTCTCCTCGTCCTTCTTCTGCTCGTCCTCCGGGGCCAGCAGCTCCAGAGAGCCGGGCTCTTCGGTCTGCTCCTTGTTCTCAGCGGCGGAGTTCTGGGTCTTCCCCTCGCCCTCGGTCTTGGTCTCGCCGGACTTTTCAACCTCGGAGGTGTTCTCCTCCGCTGCGTTCAGGCTTTCGGTGGGCGCGGGCTTGGTGTTGTCGCCGGTGATGGTGACATCATTACCCTCTTTGCCGTCGCTGAAATCTTTCGTCTTATCAGCGCCGCCAACCATGATGGTCACTTTTGCGCTGCCGTTATCGTCTGCCTGCGTGATTTCAACATCGCCGTCCACCTTAGACATATCGATGTTGAAACCGGCCGAAGCAGGCATTGCCGCCGCCGACACCGCCATGCTGAGCGCCAGCACAGCTGCCGCCGTGCGCTTCATCGTTTTCCGTAACCGCATAATTTTTTTACCTCCTGTTCGTGGTTTTTGCTTCTTTTATTTTACCCCCCCC
>OKYQ01000396.1_pt1 | contig 13915 bp, 10 predicted proteins | sample 1608241 | NCBI WGS metagenome assembly OKYQ01 (sample SAMN02674792, study PRJEB24791) | human gut metagenome, SKBSTL006 | isolation source: stool | host: Homo sapiens | place: USA
ATAATTTTCTATCTCTGTGACAGACATCGCATCCCTTCCTTTCCGTTCCGGCGGTATTGCCGCCGCTGTTTCCCGGAAGGGAATGGAATCGGTATTTGATCCATGAGTATTTTGTTTTTGGGTATTTGATTTCTTAGTATTTAATTGTGTTGGATTTTCCGGTAACGGATTTACCGCTGACGGGTTTACCGTTATCGGGTTTTCCGACGACGGCTTATCCAACATCGGTTCTCCCTCGATGGGACGCTCAAAAATGGTATACTCATTGGCTGCGAATTTACCAGAAGCATCAGTTGTCTGTCTGCGCCGAATGTATCCGGCTGTTTCAAGCTCATTGACAGCAGAGCGGATTGCATCTTTGCTTTCTCGATTGATATAGCTGAGTCCTGACAGCGTATAATCCCAGTCATCAGGCAGAGATAACATCTGTGACAAGAGCCCCTTTGCCTTCAAAGAAAGCCGTTTATCCTTTAGATGGAAATTGCTCATAACCGTGTAATCGCCAGTGCGTTCTACACGAAAAACAGCCATTTACTTCACTCCTTTCATTTCTCAGGTATGAAAAAAGCCGCAATTCATAAGAGAATTGTGGCAGCGGTTAGGGTCTGTCTGTATCTTTTTTCTTGCGTCGGTAGGGGCGTTTTGGCATTGGTGGTTTATCAAACAGATCCCTTTCCTGAGAAAATGGTAAGGTTTGAAAAACACGGTCAATCTCGGTGGATTCCATATCACGCTGTGAGCGGCAATCTTCTTGAATAGCTTCTCGGATTTCTCTTACAGTACACATATTCATTCCTTTCCTTTCGTTGTATCGGTTATGAACGACGGTGTTTTTTAGGCTTGAAGTCGAGAATATGCCCCTCAATAACATGAGCATATCTCTTAATTTTGATTTCTCGACGCTGCTGGCTTTGCAGAGCTGACTGATACCCGTCCTCTGTGAGAAAAAGCCTCATTTCGTCACCGGGTTCTCCATAAGCAGTAGGGCGCAAGACAGTAAACTCAATCATCCAGCAAGTGCTGTCCCAAAATCGCTCCACTGCAAGAATGTTGTGGCCTTTCAGCTCCCTTGCTGCAATATCTTTCATAGGCTCTCCCTTCATCGTTCCTGATCTCGTTGGCGTTTTTTCTGCCATTGTTCCAGCAGTTTAATAATGGTTTCCTGCATTTTGGCCGGTGTATAGCTTTTGGGGAAATACTTTCGCAAGGTATCGCTGCTCAAGGTCACTTTATCCAGATCACCCTTTTTTTCCTCTGACATGATGGCAAGCATCACATCTTCTGACAATTTCCCGTCCTGGCTGAACTTTTTCATTCGCTGAGCCTGAGAAAGAGAAGGGGTGGCCTGCTCATAGTCCATTGTTTCCACCAGCATTTGCTGTTCGTCCGGTTTCAAAAAAGAGAGTTCATAGGCTGGATTAAATGCGATTTTCTTTTCATCCACCATATCCAAAAGCTCTGGAATCAGCTCAGTCAAACGAACATATCGCATTACCTGAATACCGCTTCGTTCACCGGCTTCTTTTGCCACCTGGTCTCTGGCGCTCAACTTCTGTTCAACTTGAACAGAAGTCAGGTCTGTTCTTGCTCCTTGATGTTTAATGGCTTCCAGCTTCATTTTGTAGGCAAAAGCCCTTTCACTGGGGAGCAGATTTTCTCGCTGCAAATTGCTGTCAACCATAATAATTGTGGCAGCATCGTCATCCAAGTCGCGCACAATGACAGGCATGGTTTCTTTTCCGGCCAATTCGCTGGCTCTGCGGCGTCTGTGACCGGCTACCAGCTCATAACCGCCATCAGGCAGTGGTCTGGCAATCGCAGGAACCAAAACTCCATACTTTTTGATGCTGTCTGCGGTTTCTAACATTGCATCATCATCCTTGACCTTGAAGGGGTGATCCTTGAACGGATGCAGTTCAGATAGGGGAATTTCCTGAATTTTTTCCAGTTGCTCGTCTTGCCGACTTTCTTCAGTAGAAAACAGGTCATCTACTGAGGCCAGCTCTATTTTTTTCGCGCTGCTTTTCAAGTTTCAATACCTCCTTCGTCAGATTTTTGTAGCCCTCAGCCACTTTGCCATTAGGATCATGGGCATAAATGCTTTTTCCTTCAGCACTGATTTCTTTAGCCCTGACAGAATGAGGAATTTCTGATGTAAACACCTTGATCTTACTGCCATAGGTTTCGCGCAGGAGAGCGGAGATTTCTTTGGCAAAATTGGTTCGGCTGTCTACCATCGTCAGCAGAATCCCATCAATTTGCAGCTTGGGATTGATTTGTCTGCGAACCTTATTGATAGTTTGCAAAAGCTGCTCTAAACCTTTAGCGGGAAGATACTCTGCCTGGACGGGGATTATAACCCTATTAGCGGCAGCCAGTGCATTGACCGTAAGCATACCCAGGGAGGGCTGGCAATCAATAAGGATATGGGAGTATTGCCCCTTCAGCGTGTCCAGATATTGTCGCAGAATGGTTTCTCGGCTCATAGCGTTTACCAGAGATACCTCCATACCAGATAGCTGGATGTCCGCAGGCATCAGGTCTACGCCCTCAGGGTGGTGCAGGATACCCTCGCCGGGACGAATTGGTTCATCCATCAAAATACGGCCCATAGCGTCTGACAGTGTAAAGGGCAGCTTGTCAGGTTGGGGATTGCCCAAGCTGATGGTCAGGCTTCCCTGTGGGTCTCCGTCAATCAGAAGGACTTTCTTCCCAGACTGAGCCAGACCAATTCCAAGATTGGCACAAGTGGTTGTTTTGCCGACACCACCTTTTTGGTTGGCTATGGCAATAATCTGTGTATTCATAATTTCACCTCATTTCTTTCTAAGTTTAGATATGAAAAAAAGTGCCTGCTCTACCTTTCCTGAGAAAGATAAAACAGGCACTTTTACTGGCTCAATACCTCTTGTAATGAGCCTCTATGTATGGTAGACTATGTCCACGAGACCATAAATATAATTAAGTCCCGACGGGAATTGAACTTTTGGCTAACGCTAAAATTCGCGCCTTTGCAAACAGAGTGCAAACAATAGGGGGCTAAAATCCTTTGTTTTTGCTTGATTTTGCTTGTACGAGGTTTACAGTGAATGTGGAGAAATGCCTTGATATAACTGCATTTTCTTTATCTCCGTTGATAGGGAATATATGCACTGGGTCCATCTCCTAAGGTTATGCTCTACCGGCCGCCTTACGATGAAAAGTGATCGTTACCAATTTTAATTGAATAGATGTCTCTGTAGCTCAGCAGGATAGAGCGTTCGCCTCCTAAGGGGAAGGCCGCAGGTTCGACTCCTGTCTGGGACATGCTGCAAAAACGCGAGGGACATTTCAGTCTAGAAAATGTCTCTCGCTTTTTCTTTTTAGATGATTTCATTGCCTAAGAATAGTTTCGATGTTATAATATAGCAAACCACGTGTTTATTTGTATAGTTATAGGGGGCAATTGTAGTGTGGCAAGATTTAGAACGTCGAATCCGAAATATCGCCAGTAATCGTTGGAATTGCAATGCCACCACCGAAACCATCGCTGGTGTAAAGTGTGATTGTGTATTGAAGCCTCAGCCTGATGAATGGATCATTGTTGAAATAACAGAAGAGTCCAGCTTGGAAAAAGTTCGTACGGATATTGCCAAACTAGTAACGGTCAAACAAAGTCTCTTTATGAATAATGTGTTTGCTCGCTGCTATTTTGTCATGAAAAATACACCTACCGATTCCATGAGAGCTGCCGGCGATGCTCAGAAAATATTTGTCCGCTCTGCAGAAGAATTTCAAAATGAATATTTTCAATATAGTAATTACGTTTATACCCGCAAAAAGAAACAGTTTGGCAGTCTAATCAATATCGAAACCGGTGAGCCTGAAAGTAATATTTATATTGACGTCTCCTACTCCAATTTGAAAACAGGAAAAGATTTAAGTATCGATGAAATCATTAACCTTCTAAAAAGTGGAAAAAAGGTCATTCTTAAAGGTGATTTTGGGCTTGGAAAAAGTCGATGTGTCAAGCAGATTTTTGACATTCTTACACAAGATGTTGTCCGTAGTCCTTATACTATTGCGATTAATTTGCGCGAGCACTGGGGTGCTAAAAGGGCACTAGAAATATTAAATCGACATTTTTCCGAACTTGGCTTAGATGCTCAAAATTTCATTAAGACCTATGAACAGCCTAACACAATCTATCTCCTTGATGGTTTTGATGAAATTGGAACTCAATCTTGGAGCAGCGATCCTCGAAAAATGCAACATTTGAGGGAGATTTCCGTATGTGCTTTAAAAGATCTAGTTGGTCAAGTTCAAGGTGGCGTCCTTATTACTGGTCGAGAGTATTATTTTAATTCCGATGCTGAGATGCTTAGCAGCTTAGGGCTTTCTTCCAGTCAGACTATTCTTCTCGAATGCCATCAAGAGTTTACCGATACGCAACTTCTAAAATTTATCGCTCAGAACATTCCAGCTACTGATGCCGAAAAAGCACTGTCATCTTTGCCAGCGTGGTTTCCAAAACGTCCCATTGTCATTCAATTACTTTTAAAATACGCTAGTGATATTTTTACAATCGATTACGCTTTAGAAGATATCTGTAGTTTTTGGCACGCACTTCTTTCCAAAATTTGTGAGCGCGAAGCCAGAATATATCCAACACTCAATCCAGAAATCATTAAAAATGTTTTATTGTATCTTGCTGACCGCACACGTTCTAATTCTGGAAATACCGGGCCAATTTCTCAAAGTGACCTTTCCGATGCTTTTGAGTCTGCGGCCGGATTCCGTCCTAATGATGAGTCTTCAATTATGCTTCAGCGTCTCCCATCCCTCGGTAGAATTAGCGCAGATTCTCCCGACAGACAATTTTGGGACAGTTTTATCTTAAATGGCTTACGGGCCGAAAATATTATTCAACTTTCAAAATCATGGAATTCTTCTATGCTTAATATAGCATGGAAGTGTCCCTTGGATTTAACAGGTTTACACATTATATCAGAATATATAAAAAAGGACGCCAAACGAATTGATTTGTTCATTTCAATTGCCAGAAATGCTTCTTCCTCAGAAAATAAAATTTTGGCTTCCGATATTGTTTCCGCTTTATGTCTCCTGGATACAGAATATATAGATTTTCAGGATTTATTTATAACCGATGCGCACTTTTCTTATCTTTCTTTTGAAGGCAAAGAGATAAATCGCCTGTCGATTTCCAATTCTTGTATAGAGCGAATCAATTTGACCAATTCCAAATTCACCGATCAAGTTCAGATCAGAGATTGTATTATATCTACTATATATGGAATCTCGTCAATCGAAAGTGTTCCTTCACAAATTATAGATTGTGACATTGATAATTACGAGGCTCTTGCTACCACTACGCTCATTAAAAGGGCTAACTTGTCCCTCTCTCAAAAGCTTCTGGTTGATATGCTCCAAAAAATTTTCTTCCAACCCGGAGCCGGTCGGAAAGAAGCGGCTTTACTACGAGGCATGGGTGTTTCCGCTAATAAACCTCTCGGTGAACGTATTCTTCGAAAACTCATGGATGAAAACTTTGTTACTCGGCATAAAGGTGATGAAGGGTATATTTATAAAGCTCAACGTAGCCAAACCGGACGGGTTAAAAAAATCATGACTGATTTGACTTTGAGCAACGATCCATTATGGAAATATATAAGTTCCCTATCAAAATAATTTCTGCTAAAATTCTAAAAATTCACGTAACTATACTGGCAACCTCCCCCCTACCAAACTGCTGGCTAACTCCTCTATAGCCGAACTCATCAAAAATCTTGCAAAGAACTTATAATCCTCTATACATAAACAGCGACAGCTTTCCGATTGGGAAAACTGCCGCTGTTTGTTTTTAAGAATATCTTGACTGAATTAAGATCAGGCGGGTTTCTTTGTATCCAGTGCCTTTACTTCTTCAACAGGAAGCTGAACCGACCGAGCAATTTCTTCATAGGTCATTTTTCCAACTTCTAGCAAAGATTTTGCAATTTCAATCGACTGCTCATGCTTTGTTTCTTCTCTCACTTCTTCAAATGCTCTGCACATCGTTGCCACTCCCTTCGTATCTTCTTTGAAATAACGCACCCGCTGTGCCAGAACAGGATAGTTCATGTCATCCGGGTTCGTACAGGTAAAATCGTGCATTAGTTTTCCCAATGCGGTGTCATCTTTGATCTGAGAGTTCACATAGATAATATGTGCTTCATCTCCGAAGGATTTCCCCATTTCCTCAATAATGCGGTTGATATGGTAAATAGGAAGTCCGCCCCGAAGCACATCGTTCTCTGTGATAAAGATTACATAGGTTTCGTTCAGTGCGTCATACGCATCGCCCTTTCGGGTGAGATTGGCATCCAGCAGGCTGCTGTTATATCTTGCCCTCTTTGCGACTGCTCCACTGTCACTGCGCTGCACCTCGACATTGTAGGCACGATTTTCATGATCCACTGCCAGAATGTCAAGCCGCACGGAACGGCCCTGTATATTGTTCAGGTCATGCTGCCCATGGACCTCTTTGACCTTCAAATCATCCCGATTCAGGATGATCCGGAGCAGGAATTCCGCACACGGCTTATCTTCAAAGACCTTGCTCATAAAGTTATCATCCATGAGCCGAAAATCACGGATACGCCGCAGATCCTCCTCATGCTTGCGCTCAAAATCAAGGTCGTTTTGTGTTTTGACTTCTGCCATCGGTTCACCTGCTTTCTGTTCCTTGTCTAAGGTAAGAATACCATAAAACCGTTCTTTTTACAAGATGAAGTACTTCCCACTACATAGGTCAGAATCCTTCTATCGCGTATTCCGGCCATGTTCCTATCGCAACAGTATTTCTGGCATGGTATCATAAATCCAGAAACAAGTTTCAGTTGCTTTTTGCAACTGTTCTTCCTCTGGTGCCTATAAACAACTACACGCCTCCCAGCTAATGAAAGGTGAGCGTTGTACAATAGAGCGGCCACTTTTCGTTAGCTCAGCTAATTTCCAGCTAATAAACATCTGTTTACGCAGATTAAAAAAGGTTCGATTCTATTTACATACGTTGACATCACAACAAAAAATTCGTTGATATAGAGTAGAATATATTACCCTATTTTGCAATGGGTTTACAGGTGTACGGTCTACTCCTAAGGGGAAGGCCGCAGGTTCGACTCCTGTCTGGGACATCCCTTTAAGAAAATGCGAAGGTCATCTTTCCATGTGAAAGACGATCTTCGCATTTTTCATTTTGAACCTATCACCAAAATCAGCCAGCGAATGCCATTAGCAGAATTTTCGGTTCCAGCTAATGAAGCCCCATAAAGCACCTTTTGAACTCTGTTTCCCGGCTCTCTGCTAAAATTGGCAGCCGCTTTCCTGTAAATCCATGTAAATACAAGATAAACTGTGTAAATCTATTTTTCACATTCCTACCAGAAACCGTGCAAAACACTTTTCTCCATAAAGTAGGAAGGTCCTTCCTTGATGTTCAATGCGTGGCAGATTGCAACCAGTTGGTAGATGCTGGGAGTGGTGTATCCTTTTTCCCATTTACTGATTTCCTTGTCACTGACATCGACGCCATAGTGGCGGAGAAGTTCGGAGAAAGTTATGCATGCCTGGCAGACCTGCTGGTCACCAAATGCCGCGATGCGGCAGCGCTGGCAGCACAGCCCTTTGACGCCGTCGTGGATGCTTTGTATGGCACCGGGTTTCACGGCAGCCTTCGCCCGGCCGGGCTGGCTGCCTGTGCGCTGATGAATCGTCAGCGGGAAAGCGGCGCATTCGTGCTGGCCGTCGATCTGCCCAGCGGCATCAACACAAAAAAGCACTTTCCCTTATATTTGCATTGCAAATAAGGGAAAGTGCTTTTGTCTTGCTCACTATGAGGTTACTATCGCAAAGGATACGGTCAACTCCCAATAGCGAAAAGATAATACGGCAGCCTTCACTTTTTCAGTACTACGCACTCATAGGGGCGCAGCGTGTCGGCGGTGTCGGGGTAGTTACCCAGCAGTTTCTCGGCATCGGTCCAGCCTACGGGCAGGGGCTTGGCAATTTCCCGCTCCCGCAGGTTGCAGAGAACCAGCAGCTCCGTCTCGCCGTCGTACCGGCGATAGGCTAACAAATCCGCGTTGTCGGGGTACAAGAACTGGATTTTTCCCGCACTGATGACCGGCATTTTCTTGCGCAGGGCCACCAGCGTTTTGTAAAAGCTGCGGATGGAATCCGGGGCGTCCATTTGGGCAGCGGCGTTGATGGCCTTGTAGTTGTCGGCAATGCCGATCCACGGCGTACCGGTAGTAAACCCGGCGTTCTCGCTCGCGTCCCACTGCATCGGGGTGCGGCTGTCGTCGCGGCTGCGCTGGGCGATAATGTCCAGCGTCTCGGCCTCGGTCTTGCCCTGCTCTCGCAGGATCCTGTAGTAGTTGCGGCTCTCGACGTCGCGGTACTGCTCGATTTTCGTGAAGTGCGGGTTCGTCATGCCCAGCTCCTCACCCTGATAAATGTACGGTGTGCCGCGCATAAAGTGGATGGCCACCGCCAGCATCTCGGCGCTTTCCTTCCAGTAGGCCGTGTCGCTGCCAAAGCGGCTGACCGCACGGGGCTGGTCGTGGTTGCACCAGAACAGCGCATTCCAGCCGCCGTGGGCCTGCATCCCCTCCTGCCAGGTCTGGAACAGTTTCTTCATGGCGAGGTAATCAGGCTCCCTCAATTCCCACTTTTGCCCGTCCTTGTAGTCGACCTTCAGGTGGTGGAAATTGAAGCACATGGACAGTTCATGGTTGCCCGCAGCAGTGTATCCGATGCAGTTTTCCAGCGTGGTGGAGGACATTTCGCCCACCGTCACCATGCCGTCGATGCCGCCCGCGGCGACCAGCTCCTTCAGGTATTTGTGGACATTGCGGCCATCGGTGTAGAAGCGACGGCCATCGCCCGCAAAGTCGTCCTCATACACTTCCGGTTTGGAAATCAGATTGACCACATCAAAGCGGAATCCCTTGATTCCCTTCGCCTTCCAGAAACGGAGGATGTCGGCCATTTCTTCCCGCACCGCCGGGTTCTCCCAGTTCAGGTCTGCCTGTGTCACATCGAACAGGTGCAGATACCATTTGCCGAGCCATGGTACGTATTCCCACGCGGGGCCGCCGAATTTTGAAACCCAGTTCGTCGGGTAGCAGTCGGGTGTGCCATCCTTGAAGATGTAGTAGTCCTGATACTTTTTGTCGCCCGCCAGTGCTTTTTTGAACCACTCATGCTCGGTGGAGGTGTGGTTGAACACCATGTCCAGCATCAGGCCGATGCCGCGCCTGTCCGCCTCGCGGATAAGCTCCTCCAGATCCTCCATCGTGCCGTAGCGCGGGTCAACGGCACGGTAGTCGGCCACATCATAGCCGTTGTCGCGCTGGGGCGAGGGGAAGAACGGCGTCAGCCAGAGATAGTCAACGCCCAGGTCGGCGAGATAGTCCAGTTTCGCGGTGACGCCCTTCAAATCGCCGAAGCCGTCACCGTTCGAGTCCATGAAGGATTTCGGGTAAATTTGGTAGACAACTTTATCTTTAAAATCATTCATGGTACACACCTCACAAAATCAGGCAACGCCTTTTTTCTTGCCGACGATGACGGTCAGCACAAAGGGGACGACGATGGCAATAGCCATGCACAGCGCAAAGCTGAGCATATAGGCGGGCTGGATTGACAAAATACCAGGGATGCCGCCGACACCGATGGCGTTGGCCGTGGTGGAAGTTGCCACACAGACGACCGCTGCGATGGCAGATCCAATCATGCCGCAGATAAACGGGAAGTGGAATTTCAGGTTGACGCCGAACATGGCAGGCTCCGTAACGCCCAGATAGCAGGAGATGCAGGAGGGAACGTTGACTTCCTGAGCGGCAGCATTCTTGCGCTGCAGGTAGATCATGCCCAGCACGGCGGAGCCCTGTGCAATGTTGGAAAGGGCGATCATGGGCCACAGCATCGTACCGCCGAAGTCGGCGATCAGCTGCATATCGATGGCGTTGGACATGTGATGCAGGCCGGTGATGACCAGCGGGGCATAAACAAAACCGAAGATTGCGCCAAAGACCACGCGGAAGGAGCCGGAAATGCCGGCGTAGACGATGTCAGAAATGAAGGTGCCGATCTTCCAGCCGATGGGGCCAAGGACAGTGTGGGCGATGATGACGGACAGCACCAGCGAGCAGAAGGGCACAACGATCATCGAGATGACCGCCGGGCAGATCTTGCGGAAGAAGCGTTCCAAGTACACCAGCGTGAACGCGGCCAGCATGGCGGGAATGACCTGCGCCTGATAGCCGATCATGTTGATGGTGAAGAAGCCAAAATCCCATTTGGGGATATCTGCCGCCGCAGTAGAAGCCACGGCGTAAGCGTTGAGCAGCTGACCGGAAACCAGCGTCAGGCCGAGGACGATGCCCAGGCTTTGGGTCGTGCCCATTTTCTTTGTGACAGACCAGCAGATGCAGACCGGCAGCATATGGAAGATGGCTTCGCCAATCAGCCACAGGAAGCTGTCAACGCCGGACCAGAACTGGCTGATGTCGCACAGCGTCTGGGTGCCGTTATTAAAAAAGTAGATGCTGTCAATGCAGTTGCGGAAGCCGAGAATCAAACCGCCGGTGATGATGGCGGGAATCAACGGGGCAAAAATCTCCGCAAGCACGCTCATGACCTTCTGCAATGCGTTCTGGTTCTGCTTGGCTGCGCTCTTGACAGCTTCCTTCGAGACACCATCGATGCCGGAGACGGCAATAAAGTCATTGTAGAAATCGCTGACCGTATTGCCGATGATGACCTGGAACTGACCTGCCTGGGTGAAAGTGCCCTTGGCGGATTTCAGTGCCTCGATCTTGGCAACGTCCGCCTTGGCGGGATCGTTGAGGACAAATCGCATACGCGATACGCAGTGGGATACTGCAGCAATGTTCTCCTTGCCGCCAACGTACTCAAGCAGCAGCCGCGCGTCCTGTTCGTATTTACCCATGATGTTCTTCTCCTTTACCTTGATTTTTCGATAGGTTGTTCAACTTGTTCAAACAAGCTTATCTTGTAGCTTCAGTATAGTCAACTTGTTCATACAAGTCAAGTATATTTCCAAAAAATCGCCCACATCTTGATAATTTTCGGCGTTTCGGGCAAACAAAAGCCTTGAAATTCGGGCGCAATCACGGTATACTGAAGTAAATGTTTGAACAAGTTGAGGAGTATCACCATGCCGAAAGCAAAGTATGAGGGCATCTACCGCAGCATCAAAAAGCGCATCGAAGCGCAGGATTATCCATATCAGTCCCTGCTGCCCAGCGAGAATACCCTGATTGAAGAATATGATTGTTCCCGCAATACGGTGCGCCGCGCCATTGCGGAGCTGATCGCCGACGGCTATGTGCAGGCCATGCAAGGACGTGGTGTCCGGGTCATCTATCAACCGGTGGGCAAAACCACCTTTACCATAGGCGGTATCGAGACCTTTCAAGAGACAGCCCGCCGCAACCATCTGCAAGCCGTTACCCGTGTCATTCGGTTTGAGACGATCACTGCAACCGAGCAGTTTGCTGCGGAAAGCGGATTTTCTGAGGGCGACGAACTGTGGGCGGTGCAACGCGTGCGCTATCTGGACGGAAAAGCACTGATTCTGGACATCAACTACTTTTTAAAGGAGTTTGTCCCCGGCCTGACACCGGAGATTGCCGCAAACTCTATCTACGATTATATTGAGAACACACTGGGTATGCAGATTATCACCAGCAAACGGCGCATCACGGTGGAGCATGCCACCGTCCGGGACGAAAAACTGCTGGATATGGACGGCTATGATTGCGTGGCAGTGGTGGTAAACCAGACCTTCAACTCGGACGGGATGCTGTTCGAGTACACCCAGTCCCGCCACCAACCGGACTATTTCTGCTTTCAGGACATTGCCACGCGGAAAAAGTGAGCGGCAGACACCCGGCGCAGGGGTATCCACCTGGGATTTTGCGCTGGGCCGGGGCTCCGGCAAAATGGGTTTTAGGGTGTCCCTGAATCAGAATCTGTTTTATCCACAGTCATCATATATCTTCTTTTGGGCCGAGATCCTTCTAGGGATCCGTTCATACTGTTACATAGGCCAGGGTTTTCTCTCAGAAAGCTCTGTCTTTTTTTATTGAAAACATTTGTCCATCACACCAGTTACGGCTGTATGGACTGGTTCACGAATGCTAAACAAGCAAATATCCGTAGGGAAACGTACACTTCCCAGCTAATGCAGGGGCTTCATAAAACAGTATTTGCAAAAGCTCCCGCAATGGGGAAGATTTGGCGTGACTTCGGTCACGCCTTTTCTTTTGCTTCCAGTTCATCCAGAGGGATATACCCCAGCCCATCATACTTGATATGGATGTGCTGTACCCGCTTTCCGCTGGACTTATCCGGGGCATCCACATAGATGGCCGATACCAGTTCACGGAGAGCATAGGGCGTAAGTTCTTCAATATGAACGTACTTGTGCGCTTTCTGGATGACCTTTTCAATATTCTCGATTTGCTGTTCCTGTACTTCGATTTCCTGCCGGATAGAGAGAACTTCCTCTTCCAACTGCTTCTGCTCGGCATCATAGCTCTGGCTCATCATGTCAAAACGGTCATCGCTCAGCTTTCCGCTGGCGTTGTCCTCGTAGATTTTCATGAACAGCCGTTTGAGGTCTGCGATTCGCTTCTCATTCCGGGCAAGCTGCTTCTTCAGGACAGTCAGCTTTTCGGTGCTTTCCACCCGAAGCTGTTCCTCCATGACCTTGCGGAAGTAGTCCTCATGGCAAAGGATGTAGTCCGTCACCCGCTGGACATGATTCAGCACTTGGCCTTCCAGAACTTTTACCCGGATGAAGTGCCCTCTGCATTTACTTCTGTTCTTCTTGTGCAGAGCGCAGTCAAAGAAGTCTTGGTTAAAGTCCCTGTTATTGGATGAACCATACTGCATCTTGGAACCGCAGTCAGCACAATAGACCATGCCGGAAAAGATGCTGCTCTTGCCCGTTCGTGTCATGCGGTGACGCTGGCTGCGAATCTCTTGAACCTTTTCAAACACATCATCGTCAATAATGCGCTCGTGGGTATTCGGGAAGACAGCCTGATTCTCCACAGGATTCAGCCGTTGCTTCTTGTCCCAGATGGAGTTGGTGTAGGTCTTGAAGTTGACCGTGCAGCCTGTGTACTCCCGACGTTCCAGAATGCCCACAACGGTGCTATCCTTCCACGCATAGGGGTCTTCGGAGATAGCAGCCGCTGCTCTTCCGTGGCTCTGCTTGTAGGCACTCACGGTGAGCACCTTGTCCTCTTGCAGTTGCTTAGCGATTTGGGAAGGCCCACGGCCTTCCATGCACATGGAGAAGATGCGCTTCACGACCGCAGCCGCTTCTGGGTCAACAAGCCAATGCTTCGGGTTCTCCGGGTCTTTTACATAACCGTACGGCACATTGACCGTCAGCGGCACACCACGCTCTCCCTTGGCCTTCTGAACAGCCCGAATCTTGCGGCTGGTGTCACGGGCATAAAACTCGTTGAACCAGTTCTTAATGCCCGCAAAATCGTTGTTTACGCTGTTCGGGTCAATGGTGTCGTAGTTGTCGTTAATGGCAATGTAGCGAACGCCATACTGGGGAAAGGTGAAGTTGGTGTACAGACCCGTCAGGGCAGAGTTGCGCCCCAGTCGGGACAGGTCTTTCGTGATAACGATTCCTACACGCCCTGCTTCGATCTCGACCAACATACTCTGAAAGCCGGGACGGTCGTAGTTCGTGCCGGAATAGCCATCATCTACAAAGAACACCGGGTTCGGGAAGTGGTTCTTCTTGGCGTATTCCAGAAGGATAGTCTTCTGGTTCTCAATGGACAGGCTTTCGCCGAGCCGTGCGTCCTCTTGCGACAGT
>OKYQ01000435.1_pt1 | contig 12889 bp, 7 predicted proteins | sample 1608241 | NCBI WGS metagenome assembly OKYQ01 (sample SAMN02674792, study PRJEB24791) | human gut metagenome, SKBSTL006 | isolation source: stool | host: Homo sapiens | place: USA
TCTTCCGATCTCTACGTGGGGGGGGCTGTTGCACTGGTCGGCAAAGGAAACGGTTTTCAAATGCATGAAGAATGCCGATGCTGATTTGCGGAAACTTTGTTTATCGCATTTTATTCCTCAAAAGGAAGGCACTTTTCAGGTTAGAGAATATGCGACGGAAGGGCAGTCACTCTTTTCTGTGGGGTATCGTATCTGTGAGGACTTTGTGTTGACGTGGACTTCGTGTTGACGCGGACTATGTATTCTATAAAAAATAACGGTGAGCAATGAGTGGAGTCTCCACAAATTGTTCACCGTTTATCTTTGGTCACTTATCTTTCTTGTTAAGTCTGTAACTTAGTGCGCCAGACGGACAGAATGATTGTTTTATTTCTCAATTAACGTGATGCCGTCAAGACAGAAATAGGCAGCAGTTTTTATACCATATTCATTTTTATCACTAGAGTCGGGTATAAATTTAACTTTTACAGCATTTTGGAGCGGGGTTAGGTCAAACCATATCCATTCTTTAACAGGAAGGTCATTATCGGTCTTATAATTTGCTAATAAGATTTCTGCTTTTCCTGTTTCATTACCAGCTTCATCGTATCCTGTTGCTGTAACTTTATACCAATCTCCCGCCTTGAAAGCCCTTGCATAACCGTCTCCTTGTATCATACCCATGTATGCCCATGTACTGTTTGCTATCCAGGTTCCTTTTAATTTATAGTTAGTATCTAATATGGTCAGAATTGCTGGAGTTCCATATTCTCCGTCGCTACTGTCTACACCAATATACACACTACCAATTTTAGCTTTACCTGTTATTGGTGCAGGACTATTGGCTGTTTGATTATCTGTTATATTCATATAAGAAAATCCGGCAAAACTATAACCGGAACCCCAGTCGGCATAATAGTGGTTGAAATTAATTAAGTTTTTAGGATCTTTGAAATCAGTTTCTTGGAATGCCTGATTGTTGGGGGTACCGTCTGCGATAAATTGACTGTTTTCCTCGGTCAATAGATTCTCAAAACTAACGACCACTTCGTTTTTTACATCATCGTCATCATCCCCGCAACTGCAAAATACAAATACTGATAACAGTAGTAATAAAGATAATTTCTTCATGTCCTTTTTTAATTTTTAGTTATTAATTGTTTTATTGATTAATTCTTGAAATGCAGGTTTTCGACAGTTGTTACTTCTGTCGATATTTCTCCCATTTGCCCTGCGTCTTGATTGACGGCAGTCATGATTTTCACAAAGTCTATACAATCCAAAACGATGGATTCTCCATTGCTGTCTATTGCCCAGTCTATTTTAAAATTACTGCCTTCTTTATCATTGCGATGATTGTCGGCATATCCCCACGGATAGCAATATCCTACCCATAATCCATTTTCCGGAACAGCATTGTCCTTTAAGCGTGTTCCCCGGAATGTTATTTCATTTTCCTGTATCCATACAGGATAATAGGACTCTTGGTTATGAAAGCTGTTCCGGAGGATTTCACCTTCGTTTCCTTGATTGTCTTTCCAAGAGACATTCTGGTTTGCCGGTTCCGGTCGATAATAAGTGATCTCATATCCACGTGTCTCCGTATCTTTCCCGTATTCGCTTCCGGCCAGCTCATACCACTCATCATCGGGTTCTCCATTGCCATTTACATCTTTAGATACAAATACGATACCCGGTTCGGCGCTTCCCCCTAATTTTCCTGTTTCTGTTTTCAGATTGTAATAAGCATTTCCTTTTATCTTGAAATCATACTCTCCTTCTACGTTCGGGATTGATTGCGGGAAACCCAGAACAATGTAACCACCGAATCCTCCTAAAGTGATGATTGATTTTTGCCGTATTTTGCGGGTTGCTTCTTTCAGTATATCATCATAGGTAAATCCATTTTTATAGGCAGATGTAGTAGTATTGATAAATTGTCCCGGAGCCGGCCTGTACTCCCATACCTTATTGGCAAAAGCCAATGAATTTTCTGTTTCTCCGGTATCATCAATATCGCTTCGGGAAGCCTTGTCGCTGAATACGATTGTATTTGGATTCAGTCCGATATTATTCAGGCGGAACAAGAGTTGTCCTTGTTGGTTGAAACAAAGCAAATCTCCATATACGGTGTAGTCATAAGCGTCTGTGATATATATATTCCCACTGTAGGGATTGACATTGATTCCATAAGGAGTGCTGATATTGGTTCCGTCCGTAATGAAATTTTCACGGACAGTTTCTCCTGTTTTTAGATTGAATGTCTTGATAGAAGCGGTTTGTGTACTGTAATTATAGTTATATAGATAAGCAATCTCTCCGTCAATAGCAAAGTTTTGTACTCTCTCATTATAGTGGGTGACTACCTTTGTCCGGCAGTCTATTTTTGCGAAATTATAATCTCCGGCTTCTACATCTTCGCCACGGGTGGCTACATAAACGACTTTTTCTTTCGTATCGGCAATGATCTTTCCCGGATTCGGACCTACGATAATTTTATCGGTTTCCTTGAATGTAGCGATGTCAACCACGGACACTGTATTGTCTACCCCCAATCCCGACGCATGGTCCAATCCGCCGGAGTTGGAAACATATAACTTGTCATCCTGTACACAAATTCCGTCAGGATTACGTCCCACTGTTGTCATAGCGTCTATGGCAAGCGAAGCCGTGTCAATACGTGCTACCGTACCGTCATAAGAACAGACATAGGCTTTTTCTTTATGAAAAGCAATGTATCGCGGTTCCCGGGGATTTCCGTTCTCTGTCAGCATTTGAATCTGTTTCAGCGAGTTTCCCGTTTGGAAATCCACTATTTCTATCGTACTGGAAACGTTGGCTACAATATATATCTTGCTACCGTAAATTGCCAGATCATTAGCTGTATCTCCCAGTCCCCGGTGATTGATCGTCTTGAAATAATTGCGTACCATTCGCTGGTTATTGAAAGAAAAACGCATCAGCGAACTGTTATTCTGATTGAACAATCCTTCGCACAACGCATAGAGTTCGGCTGTATCCGTCTCTGTCGGGTCACCTGTGATGTCCGATGAGGTGAAGGGCTTGTCCTCCATATCATCGCAAGCGTTGAGCAATAATAGCAGCGGCAGACAGAACCAGAATATATATGTCAATTTCCTTTTCACGTCCATAATATCCTTTTATAATATTAATATCTTATCTTCAACGTTGCCCTGACTGAACGGCCGGGCATGGGGAAGAACTGAACAATCTCGTAATTTTTATCCAGCAGATTCAAAACCTCTACGCTAAGAGACGTTGTAACTTTTCTTATCCGGAAGTCTCGGCCGGCTGAAATACTGTGGTCGCTGTAACTGGCCAACCGGTTTTCGGGAATGTTCTGTCCCAACGCATAACGTTTTCCCGAAAAGAGGAACGAATAAGATAAATCTATCCAGGGTGTTTCGATGCCCGCTTGTCCCGAAGCGGAGACGCGGGGGGTGTAGGCTATCTGATGTTTATAAGTCGATTTGTTCGAGCTGGCGTCCGGAGTTGTGACATCTAATGCCCGTTGATAAGTATAGTTCCCGGAAAAATTGATACGGATACTTTCCCGGGGTTGGAGCGATAGGCTTCCTGTGGCGTCAATACCTTTGATCTCTACACTGCCCAAATTCCTCATGCTCCACACAGCAAGGTTCTTGGTCGGGTAAGCAATGATTTTGTCCGTCACTTTGTTATAATATGCGTCAACGGTTGCCGACAGGTAGGGCAGGAATGTACATACATTTCTGCTATACGTCAAACCGATATTGTATTGACGGGCATTTTCGGGTTTCAATTTGCTGTTACCCACTTCCTGATAATATAAATCATTGAAACTAGGCAAACGGAAAATATCTTTGTAGAAGAAACGGACACGAAATTCTTCATTCCGGAAAGGCTTGAATGTGGCGCTGACGTAAGGAGTTAATTTGCGGTGATTGCCTGCGCTTCCTCCCTTGTCGGCCTGCTCGTTGATAACGGTTGCCAAGGCGGAAGCAGATAGAGTGAACCATTCGTTGACGTATTTTCCGGCAATGGCTGTCAACCACGAATAGCGTGTGGGATGTGCAAAGTCTGCCATGTTGGCATTCATCGTGTTGATACTGCCGTCGGTAGATAATGAAAACGAAAGATTGTTCAGCAGCCTGTATAACACGGAGGCGGAAAGATAGTATTCCTGCTGGTAATAGCTGTTCTCTGTTTTGCCTTCATTGTTTTTGATAGCAGGGTCCAGATAATGCTGGTAACTCCAGTTCCATTTGGCAGAAGTCCGGAATACCCATTGCCGGCTGAATTCCTTTTTATATTGGCTTTGTATAAATGCATTTTTGTCCCAGAGGTGCTGTGCGGAAAAGTCGTTATATAGCGTGGTCGCTTTCGGCAATCCCCTGGAAGACTGGAAGTAGTAAGCTTTTAGCCGCCATTGCTCTTTGTCGGAGAAGTTGCCGTAAAGCCCGGCTTCGGCACGGAACGTTTCGACATCCGTGTTCTTCCGTTTTTCACGTGAAGTCAGGTCGTCTGCTGCGTTTCCATAACGTAGCGTGTACGGATATTGTCCGTCTGACGACATCCATTCACCGTTCGCCGAAACTGTCCATTGGGGGCTGAGTTGTTGTTCCAATAAGATAGAGGGATTGACAAGTCCCCACGAACCGGTTTTGAAAGCAGCGCTTATATTAGTTCGTTTCCCTTTCTCAAAGCGGGGAGTGAGTGTCTGTATGTCCAATATTCCTGCAGAAGCGAAGAAACGTGCCGGTTGGAAGATATTGTCACTCTGCCCGTTGCTCAACGAAAGTTGATCTACATTATCAAGTGAGAAACGGCCGATGTCGATCTGTCCCGTCTGACAGTCCGTTATGGCAATTCCGTCATAGCCTACGGCGGTGTGCTGTGCTCCCAAACTGCGTATGGAGACAGTTTTCAGACCTCCTATGCCTCCGTAGTCTTTTACAGTCACACCGGCAAAATGCTTCACCGCATCGGACACTTGCAAGGCGTGCAGATTCTTCAGGGCTTCTTTGGAAAATAGTTGTAGAGGTGCAGTAGAACGGACCTCACGGGTCTGGTAAATATCAGAAACGGTAACCTCCGGAATAAAATAGGTATGCATTGTATCCACTTTCTGCTGTTGTGCAAAAAGCGGTATGGATAGAAATTGGCAGCAGAATGCTGCACAGATACTCATATAAAACATCACATATCTCATCCTTGATTTTCTGGCTGTTTTCACATTTTAAAAGTGTCCGGGCGAAATCCCTTCGACCGGACACGCTAAATAAACTTTGGCAGAGTTTATTAATTTAAACATACTTTCTCTGAATCAGAGTGATGAATGAAATGATAGACGAATTGTCCGGTTCATTAGACTCAACGCTTTTTCCTCGAAAGCAGTGAAATTGGTTGCACGGCAGGTCTTCTGACTTGTTCCTGTTGCGGGCGCCTTCCCGGAAGTTTCTTTCCAGTGGCTAAAAGTAGGTTGCTCGCAACGTAATGTGTGGAACTTACAGCAGCGGGACTGTTCAGGATTTACACCTGATTCCCTTTTAATCGCTTCCCTCGTATGTGAGAGTTGCAAACCGATGCGCGACAAAGATAGATAGTTTATTTGTTTTATGCAAGAAAGAAGAAGATTATTGATGTATCATCAGGTATTCTTCAATCGCTTGTGCGGTAGCATCTTTCAACAATACGGTTTTCTCTTTATTTAATAGGTATAAAGTAGGGATCGCTTTCAGGTCATACAGTTGTTTCTCTTTGATTGTGAATTTCTTATCATATCCGTTAATCCATTCTTTGGGAAATTCATTCAGATGTTTGCGCCAGTCATCCAACTCTTCATCGGGGTAGATAGAAAGGACGATCAGCTTCTTCTCCTTTATGAGTTGGCTGATGATAGGGGCTTGCTTTAAACCTTCGATTGTCTCCGTACAAGCGTGGCAACCGGGATTATTGATAAATAGTAGAAGATAATCGGCATTAAGCTGATAGAGGGAGCCTTGAGCGCCGGAAGCAAGGGTATAGGTGAAGTTTATAGCTTTGGTGCCTATGCGGTTCTTTTGAGCTAATTCCAACCGTGCCTTGGGGCGTACTTTTTCTATCTCTTCCAATACGGGAGAGGCTGCCATTGCTTCCAATACGGGAATATAAAACTCCTCGTTACGCATCGGAGAGTTGGGGTCATATAAGTATTTATCCGCTAAATCGGTGATGTAGGCGAATACTTTCTTGTCTACGTTTGTGCGGTCGATCGTTTTGCGTATAGCTTCCTGTGCGGTTTTGAGGGGGACATGATTCAGAATGTCGCAGTAATCCACCCACGCCTGTACTATAATCTCTACCGGTGAATGTGCTCCGTCATTATCTCCCAGTAGTTCTCCGTCCAGTTTCAGCGTACTGCCGTCGTCCGAAAGAAGGGCAAATGTATAGATGCCATCAGCAGGTACTTCCAGGTAGCCCGTGAGTATCAGACCGATATCTCCTTTCACCTCTTCGGGGATAGAAACGGATTCTACGACATACTCACCATTCACGGGAGCCGCATCGATATCCGCACAAAGATTACCACGGAATTTATGCCATACGGCTTTTAGTCCAGAATTCAAAGAAGCCGGAGCAGCAGTTGCCTCCGCATAAGGAGCTTTGACGTATCGGGTACGTGCTACATCCGATGGAGTACCGTCGGGACGGAAAGTGCGGAAAGTAAAATCTGTCGTTTCCGTCACTTTCAGATTTCCTTCATAAAGAGTGGATTGCTTAGTCGGCATACTTCCGTCAGTAGTATAACGGACTTCAATGCCCGGCAACGGACAAGTCAGATCAACCGAAGCCTCATCAAGGAAAGCATTCACTTTGTAGAATCCTTCCAGATCGGGTACCCGGTAGTTCAATCCAAGGATATCCATCCGCTTGAAATGCGGAACAAGCTGACGATAGAACTCTTTCAGATCCGGTTTCGCCTCCGGCTGCACCCAGGCTATTTCACTCAACGCCACCATACGGGGAAGTATCAGATATTCGATACGTTTCATAGACGGAATCCATTCTGCCCAGAGATTAGCCTGCACGCCCCAGAAACATTCTTTCTGTTCGGGTGACAAGCGGTCGTCTGCATACGGATCGTATGCCAATATCTTCTTCACGGAGTTTTTATCCTGCGCATAATCAAAATAGAAATATTCATTCGGGCAGGCAATCACTCTTTGTCCTTGCGAAGTGGCCATAGGCACCGCCTCTTTCGACCAACTTCTCCACCAGGTAATGGCAGCATCCGAAGTCAGTCCGTCGGCAACAACTTCATCCCAGCCTATCAACTTCTTTCCATTGGCAAGGAAGAATTTCTCCATATCACGCACAAACCATGCCTGCAAATCTTCTACCGATTTCAGTCCTTCCGTGCGGATTCGCTTCTGGCAACGGGGGCACTTTTTCCAGTTATTTTTCTCGACTTCGTCACCCCCCATGTGTACATATTCATAAGGAAAGAGATCGAAAATCTCTTTAAAGACATCCTGACAGAATTCCAGCGTCGTATCCTTTCCCGGACAAATAGGAGAAGAGAATGTTTCTCCCCAGCCGATCAGTCCGTCACAAGCGAGATCCGGGTATTGGGTAATAGCAGCCAGGAAATGTCCCGGCATATCTATTTCCGGAATCACATCAATACCTCTCTGTGCAGCATAATCTACAATTTCTTTTATATCTTCGTGCGTATAGTAACCACCATACAGAGTATCTCCTTCTACAATCCGTATTTTGTTTTCCGGAATCAGGAAGTCGGTATTGTCCTCTTCTACCGCACGCTCCATACAACCACGGTCGTGCTTGTTAAATTTCCGCCACGCTCCTTTTTCCGTCAGCAACGGATATTTCTCAATTTCGATCCGCCATCCCTGATCATCCGTCAGATGCCAGTGGAACTTATTCAGTTTATATAAGGACATCAGATCCAGCACATGTTTCACTTCATCTTTATTCCAGAAGTGACGGGAAGCATCCAGCATAAAACCACGCCATTCAAAGCGCGGCGAGTCCTCTATTTGCACGGCAGGAATGGAGAAAGTCTGTTTCGTTCCCTGCACTTCTATTCCGGCAGGCAGCAGTTGGTGGAGGCTGGCAATGGCGGAAACGATACCCGAATAATCTCCGGCTTCAACCTGAACAGACTTGGGGGTAGCCTGAAGTTTGTAAGAGCCGGGCTTTCCATTATCCTGCCCTAGCTGGAGATAGATATCCGCCTTATCGGCTTCGGTCACCTCTACAGAAGTAGACACCACATTCCGAAGAATATCCTGCAAATATCCGGCAGCCGGAAATAAGGACTGATCGGAAACGCCGATTTTCATTCCATCCTTTAAGACGAAAGCACCCGACTGTTCCGTCAGACTAACGGGGGTAGGTAAAATTGCAATCTCCTGCTTCACCGTAGGCGTGCAAGAGGACAAAATACATGCTGATGCAATCAGTAGAGAAGTACTTAGTTGTTTGAACATAAGGTTAACTGTTTAATAAGTTGATTACTTTGACTTTTATTGACTATCTATATATAATACAACTCAAACAGGCAAACTACTAAAAGGGAAAGAAAAGTTTTTAGTGATTTACTACTAATGATGCTCCATCGCTTCCATCAGACTATAAGGATATTCTTCCATAAAGATTCGGACAATCTCAATAATATTTCTCTATTCCGCCAAATCCGGTTATCATCTTATTCTCTTTCACTTTACAGATAAAGTTGTTTAATCGCTTTTCAAATTCTTCCGGTCGCTTCCTTGCTGCTTCAATGTATGCAATTCGGATACGCTTATATGCGTCGGAAAAATGCCGGTAGTTTCTCCATGCTATTTCATCTTCTTTCAATCTGTCCATTATGTCATTGGGAAAAATAAAAGGGTCAGATAAAACTGTGCGTATTTTATCTTCAAATTCAGGGTGTATCATTTTATTTGCCAATAACCATTTAAGTCTTTCTTTGTTGGCTTGCGAGTATGTACTTTTAGGTTTTCTAGGCGTGAAACGCTGAATTCTATGTTCTTTATCAAGCGGTTTTATCGTACTGTCAATCCATTCGAAACAAAGGGCTTCTTCAACAGCATCGTTGTATGCAATACTTTTTTCACCTGACGATTTAAGAGGAAATACAAACCAAATTTCGTCTTCGGTTTCAAAGTTGTCCATCAGCCACTTTCTCCAGTCTTCCCGATTTTCAAAATACTTTATTTTATTTTCTGTTGCCATAATAGGTCATTCAAACTAATTATTTTACTGCCTTTACATTCGTAATAATGAAGCATTTCGTCCATCTTCTTTTTATCATAATCCGTAATACAATCTGATAAGACTTTGAATCGCTTACTTACAATCGCCAAAAATACTAAAAATCGGTCAGGCAGACATGATTATCGTTGAAATCATCAATGCCAAATCTGTCGCTTATTTATAAAACATCCGGGAAGCAATCGTTTTATCACATTCCCGGATGCATAAAATGTTCTGAAAATAACAGACCGGTATCGTATCAATAACTAATCTTCACTCCGGCAAAGAAACTTCTCGGAAGCGAAGGACCGTAGATATAGTTGGAATCCCGGTTAGCTCCTCTGTCGAAGTCTTTCTGATATGCTTCAAAGATATTCTGAACACCTCCGCTAAGTTGTAAGTCTACCGTTTTATAGAGTTTGAAGTCATACGCTATCTTCACTCCCATATCGAAGAACCGGGGTGTACGGATGGCTTCCGCCTTTCGCTCGGGCATATCGCCCATTGCTACGTTTTCTGCGCTGATGTCCATACGCTGCACAAGCATACTGCCGGTATATGTACCCGAGAGAGCAATGGACAACGGTTTGACGGGAGTATAAGTAGCCGTAAAATAACCGTAGATATCGGGAGTACGGAAGATTTTTCTTTCTGCCGGCGCATCATCGTGCCATTTATGCGGTTCATCGTATCGGCTGCGCTGCAATGTCAGTCCTGCCTGTATTTGAAGCAAAGAAAGATAAGCAATCTTTCCTTCCAGAGTCAATCCCATTACTTTGGCTCCCGGACCATTGCTGCGTATTTTCACCAGCACACCGTCACCACGGTCAAAAGGCCCTCCTAACACGAACACATCAGTCAGCCTCGTATAAAATCCTTCTACTAACAGATTAGTCTGAAAAGCACCAAAGCGGTGATACATATCTGCGGATGCACTGAAGCTCTGCGATTTTTCCTCTTTCAAGTCCTTTGCACGCTCGATCATCGCCACTGTTCCACCTACATTTTCGATATGCATATCTTCGTCAAATGCCTGTGGGGCGCGGAAGCCGGAAGAATAGCTCAAACGCAGATTGATATTATCCGTAGGATTGAAACGCAGGTTGGCACGCGGGCTGAAAATAACATCATCCACCATATTGTGCTTATCCAGACGCCCGCCAATCAAAATTCCCCAATGTTTGTTTTTCCATTCGTTCTGTAGAAAAGCACTGTAAACCTTGACCGTCTGGTCCGTATGGCGGTCGTATCCCCACATATTATCTTTCAGCCGGTCACGGTTATATTCGAGTCCCGCTGTCAGGTCGGAAGGCATGAAAAGACATTTGTCGAATGTGTGCACATATTGCACACCGCCCATAGCGGTGAGGTCGGTCGTCTTTCCGTATGCTTTCAGAGGATCGTTGCCGGGACCATAATAACTGTCACGATCCGTATTGGCTGCCGAGGCAAAAACACTTAAACGATTCTTTTCATTCGGTGAGAAATAATCGTATTTCAGACTTCCGCCATCTATGGAGTGTTGTAACTGCTCGGCAATATGGGCTTCGTGAGGAGGACGATCCAGCATATCTCCACCACGGCGGAATTCCTGCATATGATGGTATTCAAACGTTAGTTTGGAGTAAGTACTCGTTTTCAGATAAGAACGGAAACCGACCGTCTGATTCTTCAGTTTCGGAAGTTCCGTAAATCCGTCTCCGTCATAATCATATCCCGACCGATGACGGTTCTGCCCGAAGATATACAATCCGGCACGATGATCGTCCGTTACAAGGGAAGCATTCAGCGAGGTGTTGTTATCGAATGCGGAACTGCCACCAATGGAAGTGATCGTATGCGATAACTGACCGGAATTTCGCAGAGGCTCCTTCGTAATGATATTGATCGTTCCCGCAATGGCCGAAGAGCCGAACAATGCCGATCCACCCCCGCGCATGACTTCTACACGTTCGATCATGCTGGCAGGAATCTGCTCCAGCCCGTATACCCCGGAAAGGGCACTGAACACGGGACGGGAGTCGATGAGTATCTGTGTATAGGGGCCGTCCAGCCCATTGATCCGGACTTGCTGAAACCCACAATTCTGACAGTTAGTCTCTACACGGACACCAGGCTGAAAATTCAAGCCCTGTGATAATGTAGAAGAATTAGTGGTTTCAAACAGTTTCAAATCTACTACATTGACCAGAGTCGGTGCCAGACGTCGGGTCGTTTCACTACGGTTGGCAGAGACGACTACTCCGTCCAGAGCAATCGCATCTTCTTCCAGTTCAAAGTTCTCTTCCAGCGTTTTACCTTTTTTCAAGGTCACACTACGGGTAACCGTCTTATACCCTACCGAGCTGACTTCCATCATAAAGTTTCCTTCCGGCAGATTCTTCAGGAAATAATGTCCCGAGTTATCGGTGGTCGTACCGATCGTGGTACCTTTTAACAATACGTTGATAAAGGGAAGATGTTCCCCTGTTTTCTTATCCAATACATGTCCGAAAACATTTGCGTCTGAGTCGTTTAGACGGTTCTCTCCCATGGCCTGAGCTACCGTTAGGGCACAGCACAGGCATAGTATAAAGATGAAAAATTTATTCATTTTAATTTATTCTGATAAGTAATACAATGTTATTAATCTCACAATATCAGAATATGGGAGGAGCACGAAGCGTACGTCTTCCCCGGAAGGGAACGATATAGTCCGGATAGACCGGAGCGAAAGATAAGTTACGGATAAAGGAATAAAAAGCCGCCAGCAGAATAGCGACGAAAGCCGCACCTGTTATCTGCAAGACAGATAACTGATGAAGCAACTGAAACTCGGCGTAGCCATGTTCATGGTCCGGACGACCATCGTCCGTTTTATGAAACGGGTGAGAATGGACGATCGTTACCCCGTTGACAATATGAACGTGAGTAAACGCAATAATACATCCCAAATAGGCTATGAACAGCGCAGGGAGTAATATCCTCAGATATTTTCTTAATCTATCCATCTCTTTTCTCTCGATCGCAAATATAGTAATATAACCGATAAAAAAGATACGCTGTTCAAAAATTACCTATTTGTAGGTACTTTCCTCAATCAAGTACGCCACGTACCCGATCTTCAAAGGCCGAAAGGGCCGCTTTGGCTCCTTCTCCCATAGAAATAATGATTTGCTTAAAGGGTACGGTGGAAACGTCGCCCGCTGCATAAATACCCGGGACATTCGTCCGGCAATGTGCGTCAATCACGATCTCACCGGGACGATTTGTTTCGACAATCTCCTTAAAGACACCACTATTAGCGGCTAAGCCGATTTGAACAAAAATACCGTCTAAATGAATAACACGCTCTTCCCCTGTCTTACGATCCTTTGTACGGATACCGGTTACCTTGTCGCCATTTCCAACCACCTCGGTTGTTTGTGAACTAACAAAGATCTCGACATTCGGCAAACTCTTCGCTTTCTCTTGCAAGACTTGATCCGCTTTTAACTCATCCATAAACTCCAAAACGGTTACTTTCGAACAGATCCCCGCCAAATCAATAGCCGCCTCGATACCGGAATTTCCACCGCCAACCACGGCAACATGTTTTCCCTTATAAAACGGACCGTCGCAATGAGGACAAAAAGCCACTCCACGCCCTATATACTCTGCCTCACCC
>OKYQ01000463.1_pt1 | contig 12279 bp, 14 predicted proteins | sample 1608241 | NCBI WGS metagenome assembly OKYQ01 (sample SAMN02674792, study PRJEB24791) | human gut metagenome, SKBSTL006 | isolation source: stool | host: Homo sapiens | place: USA
CCTCTGCCACTATATCCCTACCAAACAACCTATTCAGTCCTTTGGTGCTAAATGTCACCTCGTACCTCAATAAGTTTCTCGGCAAGTTCTCTCTTCCATATTTAGGCAGCTCACGCTTCTTCTTTGCCTCCTGTATCTTGTCATAAAACTTGCAACGCACTTCTTCGTCCTCTATGTACTTAGTACCATTCCACTCATTAGGTCTAAATTTCTTCATGGCGTCCAACTTCTGCATATACATAATAGGAGGCTCTGTCATGCTAAAGTTATGTGCAAACTCCGCAGACTCCACCACTGCCTTATACATAGGTACACCCAAGTCCTTGCTCAACTTCATTATAAGCCATTTGACCTGTTGTAACGACAAGGTCTTTAGATTATGTCCCCACAGACATTTAGGAAGGCTGCCCTCGAACGATACATACGTTTCTGTGGCTATGACCCTACGTCCAAGCCAATACCCCTTACCACCCGTACCATTGGCAAAATAGTCCTTTACGACTGTACGTTGCAGGACTGTTTGCCAGTCGTACCCTGTTGGCAGGTCATATAGTATTAATTTGATTTTGTCATACATGGCTGTGAGATTGGAATGTATATAGAAAGTTATACATAATAAAGCATATTAACTATTTACGAAGCCGTGCAGCTAACTGGCTTTCCATTCGTTTTATAAATTCGTCCTTGGTTTCCTGCTTTCGGGCAGTCATCCACGCTACGATTTCGTCACGCTTGAACACGAGTTTGCGCCCGTTTGTCCCGGAACGATGACAAGGTATTTCACGGGTACGGGTCCACTTGTAAATAGTGTCCTTTGCATAGTTCGTAAGCTCACAACAAAGTGTAATATCAAACACTTCGGGATAATCTTCTATCCGTTTTGGCTCTCTTTTGGCGTTCTGTGGTTCGGTTTCGGGTGTCGTTGGTACTGTTCCCAGCATGGAAACAATAACTGCCCGTAACGACCTTATTTGAGCCAAAGCGTAATACTCCCATTGCTGTTGTAAAAACTCCATGTCGTGAAACAGCCATGCGCTCTCTATTGCATCACGGTGGTGCTCATTGATAAAGCCGTATTGAGCTATGGAATTATACAGGAAATCTGCAACCAAACCTATTTTACCCCCTTTTTGCAAATAGGTTTCCTCGTTATAGATGTCTTCCAACTCTTGGCTGTTCATGTTTAGTTTGCCTTGTCGGATGGCTGACAGCTTTTCATCATAAGTGGATATGAAGAAGCCGTCCCGCCATTGGTTTATAGCCTCATCCACCTCATTTAAAGCCTGTTTTAGCTTTGTTTTATTACCATTCGTTAGTCTTTTTACATAGGTGCGCAACCACTCCTCATGCGCAAAATGGGCTTCCCCTTTGAGCGACTTGTCTATCAAGCCGCCCAAAGGCATATTTATTGCCATACTCATAATTAAAGGATTTTAGCTACTCTGTCTAATACGCTTGTTGAAAAACTGTCAAGATATACGTTTGTCGTTGTAAGATTACGATGCCCCAACGCTTGGCTAATAATTTCACGGGGGACATCATTACCTTGTAAGGTCATGGCCATTGTATGACGGCTGACATAGGTAGTCAGGTTCATACGAATACGGAGCAACTTGCCTAATTGCTTTAAACCGTCATTTATACGTTTGTAACGGCTACGGATATGGTCATACAGTTGTTCCCCCTCATAATCCCTTGTTATTATTGGCAGCAAATAGTTGCCTGTTAAAGTAGTATTTGCCTTAAACCATTCCAACTGCTCTCGTATGGCAGGAGTTACGGGTATTGTTATAGGCTTTGTATTTTTAGCGTTCTGTGTCTTTTGCCTTTTATAAACGATATGCTCCTCTGCCCCAAACATATCAATATTGTTTTTAGTCAGCATGGCTTCATCTATAAAACTCATACCGAAACATAAATAGGAAAACAGGAACACCCTACGGGACAACTCCAACACAGGATTTTGTTGAGGCGAGTTTTTTATCAGCTCCAAATCATGTGGTGAAAGGTAGCGTTTGGCTGTTTCCTCTGCCAGCTTACCGATTTCAAAGCCACCCTTACCGAAAGGATAGGTGTTTGACGGGGCTTCACGTTCTTTTATCGCCTTGTTCATAACCGCTCTCAATGTTTTGAGGTAGTATTTACGGGTGTTTCCACAACAGCCGTCTTTTTCCATTTCAAGGTTAAACCGATTGATGTACTTTACATCCAACTCGGAAAACAGCCGTTCCTCAATCTTGTCGTCATACTTTGCCAGCATATGCAAAGTACGCTCATAGACTTTTGCGTTACCGATATGCCTTGTGGCTTTTAGGTTTTCCACCTGTCGCATGAAGTAGTCATAAACCTTACCCTGCTTTGACATACCAAGAAACTCCCCTCGAACTGGTTAAGCGTCCAGTTTACCCGTTCCTCCATGAACTTTTGTAGGATTTCATCCTTTCGGACTTCATAACGGTTCAGCAACGCATTGTAATTTTCGTAGTTAGGATTGACACGCTTGTCTTTTTTAAATCGGGATGCCAATTCGTCCCATTGTCCTTTCGTTGCCGACAGTTGCAAGTCGATGTACTTTGTTTTGTCCTCTTTTGCCACCCTTAAACAGACGGGGCAGCTTCCGTCCCTTCTAATGTTGCTTTTGAAAAGCACGATTTTTGTCCTTGCCATGTTGTTGTTTTTCTTTTTAAGTTATATGGCCGACGAAATTATTTTATACTTTACATAAGGCTAAAGTATAGAGCTTCACTCTCGCTCAATGCAAAGATAGATAATTCCGATGATTAAAACTACATCATTGCAATGACTCAACAAGGAAGGTTCCTTAAAACATTGCGAAATTGGGACAGACTTTAACCTACATTAACTTTGCAATCTATTTGCATCCCACTTGTTCGTCCTGCTTTTTGATTAAGGTTCGATTAAGGTTTGATTAAGGTTTCGGGATGATTAGACGCTTTTTATTGCTATAAGTCGGGACTTTTTGCATATATTTTGCACTGAATAGGATACCAAACAGCCCCCGAAACAGACTTGGTATTATTTAGAATATTGTCTAAATAGCAGTTTTCGATACAACCATATTTCATTAATAACAAGATATATACGATAATTATAGAAGATGTTCACTTGTATTTTTACAGCGATTTATTTGCAGATTAAAAATAAAGCACTACTTTTGCATCCGCAATTCGGGATGTAGCTCAGCCCGGTAGAGTACGCGTCTGGGGGAAACAAAGAGCTAATTTTCAAGAACTTAATATTACTTTCAGATATAGAAGGAGTTAGAACAATCTGTTCATCTCCTTTTTCTTTTTTATATACAACTTTTCTAAAACAATCATTACAAATTAATGAAAATCGATACAAATCAACTCCGAAATAAACCATAGTATCACTTATTTTAGTACACTATAAAGTTCGGACATTCTTTAACCGCGGACAACAAAAAATGCTCTCCAATTCCCTATCAATTCCCCATAAGCAATCCCTATTTTACCAACACTTATAAATAGTATCTATTCTTACAATAGCATTCAATACAAAAAAAATGCCATTCAATATTTTCATTAAACGGCATTCTATTATATACATGAATTATAATTAGACTAATCTAACCCTTCTCCTTACCTTCACCCTCCCTTTTATTGTCAGCAAATTTCTTTGCATTCTTAATTGCATTGTCAACCATTTCATCAGTTGCTTTTTTCCTCTCTTCTTCAGTAGGAGTATGAATAATACTCATTGTACTGCAGTCATTCCACCGAGAACTAACTAATTGTTTTTCTTCTTTGCTATTCATTTCTTTTTCCAGTTTACCATGTGTAACATTCCCACTTTTAATAGAAGAATTCAACAGCTCCCAATGATTTTTATATCCTTCAATATCCTTTTTAAAGATATTATAACGTTCTCCACCAGCTTTCAATTCATATTCTTTCCTGCTTTCTACCACATATGAACTAGGAACTATATAAAAATCAGGCAGTGTAGGAGTACCTTCAATTTCAAATTTTTTATTATATATCACAAATATAACATAGTGGTTATCTTTTGCCTCCACATTACCTACGGGAATAGAATCATATTCACGAACAGATTTTACATCAATCGAGACAGCAGTTTTATCATCCCTCATTATCCAAATATCAACACTTTTCTTATTTCCCATTGTTATATAAGCCTCATAATTCAACCGATACAACATGGACAACACCAAATACTCACTAGCAATTCCAGTATTAAAGCCGTTCTTTTTAGTCGCCATAATCCTAATATTTGTTCATATTAATACTCAATACACTATACTAACACACTGTATATAGCACATTTATACCTTATAAAGAACAAATATATTTAATCATCTTTGACTATCCAAATATTTATTACATAATCTTTTATAAAATAGCGAAAGCATAACACCACAATGAACACTAATATAAATAAAGTGCACAGTACAACACGTTCATCCTATTCCAGCCTTTATATAAACCTTACTTTCCCACGTCTTTTCTGTACCAATAGAAGATGATTTCTTAGCTTTCTCTATAATTTCGTCCATAAATGTTGCTCAATATTTATATTTGTTGTATCTTTAGGAGCAGAAAAGGAGATTGAAGAGTAAGCAACTAAAGGTGCATCTTTCTTCCTTTGGATAGACAAAGAACGACTGTCTATTGCTCCTTTTCTAAAGCAGTTTCTTCGGAGACTGCTTTTCTTTTTCACAGAAGCTTTACGGACTTTCATCAAATCTAGCTTAAATTTCAATATTTAAATCTTTCATAATAAAATCCATTACAAATAGGAGGTCTTGCTCTGCAATGACACAAAACCTCCTTCCTAATGTAACAACAACCAATACCTTGCCCATTTCAACTCACCTGCATAATTGAAATTGTTATTGATTATATAAAAGCATTTTTACGCGTTTTATTTCATTATCAATAACAGACCTACTGAGGAACCCGACTTCAATATATACCATGCAGAAAAACGAATATAAACCATATTCTAACTGGGCATTCCAGTCACTCCTCTATCCACCCACCTATTCAATCTTTCCAAACGCTCAGGAGCAACATCATATCTACTTCTTAACTTGACATATGCATGCTCTATTTTAGAGGTCAGCTCATCTATCATGGAAGCTGCATTAAGTGAATCAATCCCCACATTTTTAGCCTTCGCCAACACCTCCTTTATATCATACTTGTTCTTGCTACTAATATCCCGTCTGATAAAAGCTTCTTCCAGCATATCATACACATTGAACTGATTCATGCAATAAGCAACACATGCAAGCTCAAAAGCCTTTTTACTATTGAACATACAATAAGAAAGCTCTATATCATATGTCTTTTGTATATCCATATAACAATCATACCATTTTTTCAGTACCAACAAACAAAAGGACGTAGTATATAAATCCTCTCCACGGATTGTCCTACCGAAAATGGACTTGACCTTCTTGAATCTGAATTCATACCTTAGCACATTCAAATCCTCAAAATCCTCAAGCCCCTGCTTTATATCATCCGTCCTTTTACAACTTTTCATTTCAGCTATCTTATCATAAAACACCATCTGACAATCATGCTTGCTAAAATACAAAGTCTCTTTCTTTATATGAGCACTATAGAAACCATCCGAATACAACAACCTACGCATATATAACCAAGGCATATGCTTCACACGGAAATTGAAAGCAACATCCAAACGCTGTACCACAGCCTTTTCAATAGGGACACCAAGAGCCACACTCAATGCCTTAACCCCACTTCTAATTTCCCATATCCCTAAAGGCTTTGCATAATTATTACCCAATACCCACTTAGTCAGACTACCTTCTACCACCAAAGTAGTTCCCCTAACTTCTACCCGCATGTTCCTCAGATAGCCGACAACCCTATTCTCTGAACATACACTCACAACAATTCTGCAAGGAATCTCTTCCATGAAACTAATTTCATTATTCAAGTCCTTTTCGGACAACACAATTTTTATTGAGTCATACATTACTGCCTCCTTTTTTAAATTGTTATTATTTTAATTATATTATTCATATTATTATAAAGCATCCTGCGCATCGAGGTATTCATCAACCGTCCCTATAGAATGCCTCAGTATCCAATTTTCTATTTCAGAACGCCTAAACCGCAGAACACTCCTCCTCCTTAAAGTAGATTTATAGAAAGGAATCTCCTTATTCGACGTTTTTTTATAAACCGTGTGTTTAGAAAGCCCCGTTATTTTACACACTTCGTCAATTCCAATAATTTCAGTACTAGAACTCTTCATATTACCAAAATAGGAATTCAGAACCTCACCAATCAATTTCTTCAGTTCATCAACAGTCAAACCATTTATTTGTATTTCTTTTTTCTTTCCCATATTTTTTAATTTTGACACAAAATAAAGGAATAAAAAAGAGACATACAAATTTAAAATGCGACATAAAGCACAACAACAATCGGCATACACTATTGATTACCAATATCATATACCGATTTAAAAAGTCGCAAAGTCATAAATTTACGTCTAGGCAGTCTGTGCAAGGAGTAGTTTTAATTCATTCTTACAGTCATCATATGAAGGCACTCTATTATGAGAAGCCAAATTCAATTCCTTACCTTCATTATCACTAAAATATTGATTTACTAAAACTGCTGAAAAACCACCCGTCAAAACTTCAACAACAACTCGTAAACAAGCTTTAGCTCCACGTTTTCTTGTATTAAATTTTATTTTCTGCGTAACATCCAAGCCGCAAGCCCTAAACACCTTACGAAAATTCAATTTCTCATTTTTAGAAGGGTCAACCCATTCCTCCTTACACAAATAATCATAAACAGCATCCAATTGCATATCCGAATAGGCGCTGTACATTTTCTGGTTTCCTATTCGTTTCTGACTATCTTTCAACAATTTCAAATAAGTAATCAAATTAGCATTCTCTAGATATAAATAATCATTCAGTAAATGTCCAAGATAATTCCAGTCTTGCCGAATTCGAATCCCCATCGGAGAATCCTCCTCAATATTGAATTTGCCAATCATTCGACGTACATCATCAAGAGTAACACCTAATTTTTCTAAAACATAAAAACCTTGTCTCCAGGCCTCAACTTCATTCTCCTCCGTTATTTTTCCATAATGTCCATAACGCGTATCCAAAAGTTTCTCAACACGTTCTATTTGCCTATCCAGCAAATCCCTATCATATGAAGTGGTTCTTTTAATATAGCTTTCCATCTCCGCAACGTCAAAACAACCCTTTGCCCGTATCAGCTTATTCAAAAAGTTCTCAATACTCTCTTCTTTTTTCTTTCTCATGCCCTTTTATAAATTTACGTTAATTTTATACAATGAATTTATTGTCATTTTCTCTATTTCAACATCACCGAAACTATCCAAATAAGTATTGGTAGTCTCCAGGTCTTTATGTCCCATTACCTGACTTATCATTTCACGAGGAACACCGTTAGTCTGTAGGGTCATAGCCATGGAATGTCTACTCACATAGCTTGTTAATTTCTCTGTAAATCCAAGCTCCTCGCCGATTTCTTTTAAACGCTCATTATAGCGTGCCAGTCTACGACGCAAATGGTCATAAAGCTTCTCACCATCATAGTCTTTCGACACTAGAGGAAGAAGATAATCACCTACAAGAACACTGTTGGACTTGAACCACAGAAGCAGATTATTCAGTTCATCAGTCATGGGTATTCGAATGAATTTGGCATTCTTACTGTGTTCCGTCTTATGCCTTTTATATATAATATGTACAGAAGTACCCTCCACTCTTATATTCCCTTTCCTCAGATTAGCCATATCAATGAAACTCATCCCATAACAGAAATAAGAAAACAGAAACAAGCGCCTTGCAATTTCCTTGGGCTTGTTCTCAAACTGCCGGTTCATCAATCTCAGCAGATATTCTTGAGGCAAATACCGCTTACGGGTCTCTTCTTCCAATGCGGAAATACAAAAACCACCTTTACCGAAAGGATAAGAAGTCGAAGAACATTCCTTAGCAACGATAGCACGATTCAATATTGCCCTTAACGTCTTCATATCGTGCTTACGGGTGTTGCCGCACCACCCTTTCTTTTCCATAAAAGAATTATAGGCGGAAACATACTTGATGTCTATCTCTTGAAAATAACGTGTGGACAGCTTCTTGTCGAACAATTTCATATTACAGATGACCTTTTCCCACACTTTTGCATTACCGATATGTCCCGTTTCTTTCATATCTTTAATACACAACAATGCGAAATCCAAGAACTTTCCCTTCTTATCCTTATATAGGAAAGCATCCTCGAATTGATTCAGCGTCCAATCAATCCTATCAAACTCAAAATGGCGCTCGACTTCTTGAGCGCGTGCCAGCAGTTGAACTATTCGCGCATTGAATTCCTTATAATTAGGACAGACACGCTTATCACATCTGAAACGTTCACCAATAACGTCCCATTCCTCCTTCTTGGAGTAAAGCCCCAGTGAAATATACTTGGCTTTCATGTTCTTTATGATTCTCAATGAAACCGGATAGGTTCCATCCTTCCTCCTATTAGAGGAATGCAAAAGCACTTTAAATGTTGCCATATTATAAATATTAAAGTGCAGCAAAAATATAGGGTTATTTCTCAAAAGAAGAAAAATAGGTTTATAAAAATATCGCCTATTTAATACTGATTAACAGAAGAAAATATATACCTAATTTCTGCCACGTTTTCTCCCTAAAACTTTCCTAAAATATTAAAGTAGACTGTATATAAACAAATACAAACAACAATCAACATCACAGCAGCTGATAATCAACTACAAAACAACAAGTTACGCATATCAAAAGAAAAAAACTCATTATTAATACAAAAAAAGAGGAAGAAAATTTGCAGAATCCCCATAAATACGTACCTTTGCACCGCAATTCAAAGAAAGACGGGATGTAGCTCAGCCCGGTAGAGTACGCGTCTGGGGGTAATGAAATGAGCAAAGATTAGGAAGATTGCAATATAATATAAATCAAGGAGTTAAGTAAATACTTAACTCCTTATTTTTTACCTGCGAATAAAATTCGATTAAAGTTTTCGGGAAACTTATTGCATACTAATGCAAAATAAGAGCAAAATGTGCTTTTGGATTTATTTGTACGAGAGAAAAGAACCAGACAAATTATTTATGCATTTTTTGAGCCAGCTCTACAATCTGAGCCAAATCAGCCTCATCAATTTTGTCTAAATCCATGAGTTTATACATCGCTTCGCCCAATGCACCCAATTTTATATTTCCAACCTCTTCTCCCAATCGAAAAGGTGCTACTTTGTCCGTCAAATCAAAGCGCACAATTTCCTTAAGTCCATGATATATATCCAAGCCTTTAATGTCATTCGTGTTATTTAGTACCTGTTTCCAGCTATCTGCATTGAGAGTACCTTGTCGCTTTAGATATTTTATTATGCAAAGATGAAAATATGTAAGCTGATTTACTATTTTTTGAATGCTCAGCGCACTTGAGTAATCTACTTCTGGACAAAATGCTAAATTGCCAATGAAATAACCATAAAAGACAGCTTTCTTTTGTTCGGTATCATTCATAGAACTTTTTAATACACTTTCTAATATATCTTCTGCCTTAGAATAATTCAAGCCATTATATATAAATAGACCATCAGTTCGAAACGAAATTCCATTAGCTATATTTTCGTTGACCTTTGAGACTGCAGCTCGATATGAAGCTCCCAACCTTGCACATTCCCTTTTGGTAATACTTTTACTAAAAATATCACTTAAAATAGATTCAAACGCCTTTTGTACTAAAGGTTGCATTCCTGCTGAAAAAAGGATAGATTCAGGAGTTCCTCCACTAATGAGAGGAATGATTGCAGTTGATAAAGAACTAGCAACCTCAGATGTTATTTTAATAGTGCTCATAAAATCGAATTAATATTAGTGGAGCAAATATATTGGTTTTATTCGATATTCATTATAAATAGACATTTTTATTTGTATCATTTATTCTATATATAGAACGAAGGACTATAAGAAAATAAATAGAGGGTTAATTTTCTCCAACCCTCTATTTATTGATAATTCAGTGTTCATTTATGATGCTATCTCATTAAGAACTTCCTCCGCCTCCTTACATCCAAGTTCAGCAGCTTCTTGATAAAATTTATAGGCTACGTCCAAATCTACGGTTTCACCATATAAACCTTTATGGTAAATCTCCCCTGTTAAATACAACGCATACGGACTCCTTTTTTCCCTCAAATCAGATAATACACTCAAGGCAGACCGCACACACAATGGTTTTCTTGATTCCCCACCATAAAGAAATAGATTAAAAGCTTCCCACAGTGCATCTTCGTCAACGAATGCAAGTTCCTTAAATCCATCTTTAGAAAATAATGCCGCACACCTAAAAAACTCGGCAGCCTCCAAAGGGTCTTTCTCTAAATCGGGAGCTCCATACTTATAAAGATACGCAAATGTAATGTCTGCTTTACCATGCCCTAAATTCCTTGCTTGGTTTAAATAAAACATTGCTTTATGTGTATTTTGCTCCACGTTTTGCCCTTTCAAATACATCATTCCTAACTTGAAGGCTGCTTCCGGGTCTGTATCCGTATTCTTAATGAGATTAAACAAACCGCTCTTACAATGACCAATTGTAAAGCCATAAGCTTTTGATGTTTCTATTATCATAATTTTATATTTTTAGATTTATACTTTTTAACTCACCACTACATATCTCGTTTAAAACGAAACATAAACATTAAGGCAAAGGAATTGGTCCGTCACGTATTAAATGATTGTTACTAAATAATTTTATTTTTCTCATGCTTTCAATATTCTATTCAGTCGTATAACGAAGAAATTGAAAACCACTTCTGTTAATTTATGGTTAATAAATACGTATTGGAAGTTAATAAATATCAATACCGAAAACTGAAAACAATCTTAAAATCAAATGAATTGTTATAGGAAGTTTGCAATTTAAAGAATCTTTTGCCTCTCTATTAGAAACAAACCCAATATAACAAACAGGGTAGGACAACTATTGCCCTACCCCTATCTTATACGCTCCGTTAGAAGCCTCATTGTTGTTATCTACTTGTATATTGAATATACCTCAATAGGAACTGTATCTACTATACCATGTTTTACATAGCTTAAAGAAACAAGTTTTTCATCTACAGTTTTCCAATACAAAGAATACTTTCCTTTTTTCACAATGTTATCCTCAACTATCTTTCTTATTTCTTTAGGTGCTTCTATTTGATTGGAATCATTCCACAAAGAACTTCTATATGGATATTTAAAATACAAATAAGAATTTTCTTTTTTATCATAAAGCACAGAACATTCATGCTCTTTTATTTTTAACTTGGGATGAAATGTCATACTAAAGAACACTTTACTATTAACAACTTTCGCAGTCTTCCCACTTGTGCTTGACGGTTCGTATTCTATTTTACCATGTAATTGCTCATTTTGCAGCTCTGCATTCAACACAACTTCATCTTTTTGAATGACTGTAACCTGTTTATTAGTGTCAATAACAGCAATATAAGTATGGAAAGAATGGGACTGTAAATTAAATGATTTAACCTCACCAGCATTGTCGAAGAACTCCTTAACAACTTGTTGTTTTAGACTGTCTTGTAGGTATTGAACTCCATACGGATAAAGTTCTTCGAGTTTATTTCGGGCTGCATTTTCTACTTCCTGTTTAGCAACTTTTTCCTCTATCCTTTTACGTCTTTCAGGGGTATCTTTTATTGGATAGACAGATAAACTCCCCGAGCCACTTATATGTAGTTCAATTAGCTTATCCTTTTCAAACGTTTCACTTTGCATCTGCCCATAGTTATCAAGGAAACGACTTAGTTTTGTAGAAGTCATTACAATGGCTTCCGCCATGTTTCCAATTTCAAAGCCTGTATAAACATATCTTCCATTATCCATGCCTTTATAACTGAGGCTTAACGAATATTTTACATAGCCATATCTAAACTCCATTCCATAGGAGTTTTTCTTTTCTGAATAACTAATTGCAAGTGTGTTACCACCGTATATAGGTTGACCTGTATAAGGATTAGGACACAGATAATCGGGATATTCAAAAGCCTTAATAGAAGTGGATTTTTGAGCATAAGCAGAAAGAACCATTATTACGCTCATCAGAAACAGCAAAGTTCTTTTCATAATACTGTGATTTGCTTTCCACAGCCCCGACAGGAAAGGTTTATATAAAAAGATAGCGTGAGGCTGTTA
>OKYQ01000472.1_pt1 | contig 11999 bp, 8 predicted proteins | sample 1608241 | NCBI WGS metagenome assembly OKYQ01 (sample SAMN02674792, study PRJEB24791) | human gut metagenome, SKBSTL006 | isolation source: stool | host: Homo sapiens | place: USA
GCACCATTGCTAAATTTATTGAAAACAAAGGTGCAGGTGTTCATCACGTAGCATTCGCCATTGAAGACGGCGTAGCCAATGCCCTGGCCGAAGCCGAAAGCAAAGAGATCCGCCTGATCGACAAAGCTCCGCGCAAAGGTGCCGAAGGCCTGAACATTGCTTTCCTTCACCCGAAATCAACTCTGGGCGTACTGACAGAACTCTGCGAACACTAAAAAGATGTACGATTCGGACGATCCGCGCCACGGACAAACGGAATTTTTCTTTGCATTAAATTCCCCATCCGGGTTGTCAATCGTCCGGTTGTAAATATTATAACCCTTTAAATTAAGAAAAACTCATGAGTAACCAGCTTGAAAAAGTAAAAGAGCTTATTGAACTTCGTGCTCAGGCTCGTTTAGGTGGTGGCGAAAAGGCTATTGAAAAACAACACGCCAAAGGCAAATATACAGCCCGCGAGCGTATTGCACAGTTGCTTGACGAAGGTAGTTTCGAAGAACTGGATATGTTTGTTCAACACAGATGTACCAATTTCGGACAAGAGAAAAAACATTTCCTCGGCGACGGTGTGGTAACCGGTTATGGAACGATAGAAGGTAGATTAGTATATGTTTTCGCACAAGATTTCACAGTATTCGGTGGTTCACTGTCGGAAACCATGGCACAAAAGATCTGTAAAGTAATGGATATGGCCATGAAGATGGGTGCCCCTGTTATCGGTATCAACGACTCGGGTGGCGCACGTATTCAGGAAGGCATCAACGCCCTGTCCGGTTATGCTGAAATCTTCCAGCGCAACATCATGGCTTCGGGTGTCATCCCACAGATTTCAGGTATTTTCGGTCCGTGTGCCGGCGGTGCGGTTTACTCTCCCGCCCTGACGGACTTCACGCTGATGACGGAAGGTACATCTTACATGTTCCTCACCGGACCGGCTGTTGTGAAAACAGTAACGGGTGAAGACGTGTCTCAGGAAGATCTGGGTGGTGCAAGCGTACATGCCAGCAAGTCCGGTGTAACTCACTTCACTGCCGAAACCGGTGAAGAAGGTCTGGCGATTATTCGCAAGCTTCTCAGCTTTATTCCGCAAAACAACCTGGAAGAAGCTCCATTGGTGAACTGTACCGACCCCATCGACCGTATGGACGACCTGCTGAACGAGATCATCCCCGACAGCCCGAACAAACCGTACGATATGTACGAAGTGATCGGCGCCATCATCGATAACGGAGAATTCCTGGAAGTACAGAAAGACTATGCGAAAAATCTTATTATCGGTTTTGCCCGTATGAACGGACAATCGGTAGGTGTGGTTGCCAATCAGCCTAAATACCTCGCCGGAGTACTCGACAGCAATGCTTCACGCAAAGGTGCACGCTTCGTTCGCTTCTGCGACGCATTCAACATTCCGCTGGTGACATTGGTAGACGTTCCGGGATTCCTTCCGGGTACGGGTCAGGAATATAATGGTGTAATCCTTCACGGAGCCAAGTTGCTGTACGCTTATGGTGAAGCCACTGTGCCCAAGGTAACTGTTACCCTGCGTAAATCTTACGGTGGTTCGCACATCGTAATGAGTTGCAAGCAACTCCGCGGCGACATGAACTATGCATGGCCGACAGCCGAAATCGCCGTAATGGGCGGTGCCGGTGCAGTAGCGGTATTGTATGCCAAAGAAGCCAAAGATCAGGAAAACCCTGCTCAATTCCTGGCAGACAAGGAAGCCGAGTACACTAAACTGTTCGCCAACCCGTACAATGCAGCCAAATACGGTTACATCGACGATGTTATCGAACCGAGAAACACTCGTTTCCGCGTGATCCGCGCCCTGCAACAGCTGCAGACCAAAAAATTAACCAACCCTGCTAAAAAGCACGGTAATATTCCATTGTAACAAATTAAACATCGATTGTTATGAATAAGAAAAGAATCGGGATATTTATCGCTCTGCTGGCAATGGTTTGCATGGGGCTCAGGGCGCAAAGTGCCACCAGTCTGAGAATCAATGAGGTTTTGGTCGTCAACGACCAGAACTATCAGGATGACTACGGACTGCACAATGCGTGGATAGAGATATTCAACACCTCTTTCGCTTCTGTAAATCTGGAAGGTTGCTTTCTGACGAACGATAAAAACAATCCGACCAAATATCCTATTCCCAAAGGCGACGTGCTGACTCTGATCAAGCCGCGCCAACATGCTTTGTTCTGGGCAGACGGAATGCCTAACCGGGGTACATTCCACGTGAACTTTACGCTCGACCCGAACAAAGAGAATTACATTGCTTTGTATGACTCTAACGGTAAAACTCTGATTGACGAAGTAACCATACCCGCCGGTCAGCTTGCCGACCGTTCATACGCTCGCGAAAAAGACGGAAGTGCCAACTGGGTAGTAAAAGGTGAAGGAGAACACAGCTATGTCACTCCGAGCACCAACAATATGACTATCGACAAAAACCCGAAGATCGAGAACTTCAAGAAACACGACTCTATCGGTATCGGTATGGCCATCATCGCCATGTCGGTCGTATTCATAGGTTTGGTACTCTTGTATCTTTCATTCAAGGCGGTAGGTAACGTAGCTGTCAGATTGGGTAAGAAAAACGCGATGAAAGCCACCGGTATCACCGACAAGACGGAAGCGAAGGAAAAGAACCTGGGTAGCCACACAGGTGAAGAAACCGCCGCAATCGCCATGGCTTTGCATGAATACCTGAATGACGCTCACGACGTTGAAGACATGATTTTGACCATCAACAAAGTGAAACGCACCTACTCACCCTGGAGTTCGAAGATCTACACACTGCGTCAGACTCCGAAAAGATAATTACTAACCCTAATAAAATGAAGCAATGAAACAATATAAATATAAAATCAACGGCAACCTTTACAACGTTACAGTGAACGATGTAGAAGATAACATAGCCAACGTTGAAGTGAACGGAACCTCTTATAAAGTAGAGTTGGACAAGCCCGTCAAAGCCGCTCCGAAACCGGTGACCCGTCCGGCAGCCGCTCCGAAAACGGAAACAGGTGCTCCGGTAGTAACCAAACAACCGACAGCTTCCAAAAAAGACGGTGTGAAATCTCCGCTTCCGGGCGTTATCCTCGACATAAAAGTGAAAGAAGGGGATACCGTGAAGAGAGGCCAGACGATCATCATCCTTGAGGCTATGAAGATGGAAAACAACATCAATGCCAATAAAGACGGAAAAGTAGCAGAAATTAAAGTTAATAAAGGAGATTCTGTACTTGAAGGTACAGACCTCGTAATCATTGAATAATTATGGGAGATTTCGTATCATTCTTAGGGAATAACCTTGTTGACTTCTGGGGATACACCGGTTTTGCGAACGCGACACCCGGACATCTTTTCATGTTGCTAATCGGTCTCTTCTTTATCTACCTTGCCGTAGCCAAAGAATTTGAACCGATGCTGCTGATCCCCATTGGCTTCGGTATTCTGATCGGTAATATTCCATTCAATATGGAAGCCGGATTAAAAGTGGGTATTTACGAAGAAGGTTCGGTACTGAACATCCTTTATCAAGGAGTAACCTCCGGCTGGTATCCGCCGCTCATTTTCCTGGGTATCGGAGCCATGACGGACTTCTCGGCGCTGATCTCCAACCCCAAATTGATGCTGATCGGAGCTGCCGCGCAATTCGGTATCTTCGGCGCGTATATCATTGCCCTGCTCATTGGATTCGAACCCAACCAGGCGGGTGCTATCGGTATCATTGGCGGTGCCGACGGACCGACGGCCATCTTCCTTTCGTCCAAACTGGCTCCCAACCTGATGGGTGCCATCGCTGTGTCAGCCTATTCTTACATGGCGCTGGTGCCGGTGATACAGCCACCTATCATGCGTGCGCTAACCACCAAACACGAGCGTCTGATCCGCATGAAACCACCGAGAATAGTATCGCATACGGAAAAAGTAATCTTCCCCATCGTGGGTCTGTTGCTTACATGCTTCCTGGTTCCTTCGGGTCTGCCTTTGCTGGGTATGCTGTTCTTCGGTAATCTTCTGAAAGAAAGTGGAGTAACCCGTCGTTTGGCAAATACGGCCAGTGGTCCGTTGATCGATGTGATCACTATCCTGTTGGGACTGACTGTGGGAGCTTCTACCCAAGCTTCACAATTCCTCACCTGGGATTCTATCTTGATCTTTATCCTCGGTGCATTCTCTTTCATCATCGCAACAGCGTCAGGTGTCATGTTTGTCAAATTCTTCAATCTATTCTTGAAGAAAGGCAATAAGATCAATCCGCTGATTGGTAATGCAGGTGTATCCGCCGTACCCGACTCGGCACGTATTTCACAGGTAATCGGTTTGGAATATGATCCGACCAACTATCTGCTGATGCACGCCATGGGTCCTAACGTAGCGGGGGTTATCGGTTCGGCTGTAGCTGCCGGTATCCTGCTCGGATTCCTCATGTAAACGATATTTTTTCATTAGTAAGGTAGACGTCCTTCTTTTCGCAAAGAAGGGCGTCTTTTTTTTGCGTTAATCTATCTAAAAGATATTACGAACCTTTCGTAGAATGGATATTTTTACTAACTTGCGGACAATAAAACAATACGTCCTATGAGAACAAGAACAATGAAACCACTCTTCCTTATTTTCTGTCTTTGCCTCAGTCCCCTACTGATGGGCCAGAATCAAAACAAAATTCAGGAAGCAATGGCAAACTATGACTACGAGACTGCCGTTGAACTGATAAACAAGGAACCTCCCACCATCCCACTGTTAATGCAGAAAGCAAAAGCCCTGAAAGGAATCGGCAGCAATGCGGAAGCTCTACGTTCCATCCGCCAAGTGATAGCGGAAGACTCCACCAACCAACAGGCACACATCGAAGCAGCGGAATGCTGTAAAGCAATGGCCAAGTACAACGATGCGCTGGACTACTACCGGAAAGCCATCAGCCTGAATCCCAAAAACAAGTATGCCCGTTTGCAATTCATCAACCTGCTTTGCAACACCAAAAACTATGCTGAGGCTTTTGGAGAAAGTTCAATGATGTCCGAAACGGACAGTTCGGCCGTAGTGCTCCACCTACAGGCTCAAAGCCTTGAAGGGATGCAACAGATACTACCGGCTATCGGTTGCTATGAAGTCATTCAGGATAAATATCCGGACGATTATCTGGCTGCGGCCAAACTCGGAAACCTGAACATTGTGGCTGGATATCCCGAATATGCCATCCAAGCTACCGAACGCTATAGGGAACGGGACTCCACCAACCTGATTGTCAACCAGCAAAACGCTCTCGCCTACTGCCACGCCGAACAATATCCGACAGCCATCAAGCGCTATGAAAAGCTGTGCCAACAGGGGGACAGCAGTACACAGACCTTATACTACCTGGGAGTCAGCTATTACGCAGATGAATATTATTACGAAGCGCACGCGTGTTTCAGCAAACTGCAAAAAGAGATGGAAGAAAATCCCAATCTGCTCTATTATCTGGGACGTTGCTGCGCCAAGACTTCCTGGAAAAAAGAAGGCATCGAACACCTGGAGAAAGCTATCGAACTGACCATTCCCAAAGACAGCACCATGATCCGACTTTACAAAGGCTTGGTGGATTGTTGTAAACTGGCTCAGGATACTCCAAAGCAAATCCAGGCTCTCAGAGAACTGTACAAATATGACAAGACGAACCATAAACTTCTTTATGACATCGCCTGGAACTATTCATATCAACTCAAAGACAACAAATCGGCCGAACGTTATCTGCAGGCTTTCTTAAAAACCCGAAAGGCGAATGCCAGGAAAGAAGAACCGGTGAGTGAGAAAGGGGAACTTGTACTCGGACTTGAAAATTATTACAACGCTGCCGAAAATTGGCTGAAAGACTTACAGAAAGAAAAGTTCTTCAAAGAAGGAATACCGTTAGAAAGTCAGAAACAATAGAATCTGTCCCCCCCATGAAACATTGGATACTCCTCCTCTATCTGGGGTTCAGCGTAGTGCTGCAAGCCCAGAACACCGCCTCCGTTCAAGAAGCAATGGCAAACTATGACTATAAAACGGTGATCAGACTGATTGATGAAGAAAGTGCATCACCACAGTTACTCATACAGAAAGCCAAAGCTTTAAAAGGTTTAGGGCGTACCGCCGAAGCCCTGTCCACTTTGCAACATATCATTATCGAGCTGCCCGAAAATCAGCAGGCATTGGTAGAGGCAGCAGAATGTTGCAGGCAATTGAGCAAATTTAACGAGGCCTTGGGGTATTATCGGAAGGTGATGGAACTCAATCCCGAACATATTTACGCACACTTGCAATACACCCGCTTGTTATACAACTATCAGCGATACGGCGATGCATTGCGTGAGAGTATCGCATTGGCCAGGAAAGACAGTTCCGCCACCGTATTGCGACTGATGGCGGAAAGCATGGAAGGAGCCGGCATGCCGGTAGAAAGTATGTTTTGCTATCTTTCCATCATCAGGAAATATCCCTCCGACTATCTCTCGGTAGCTAAGCTGGGCAGTATCTTCAATACAATGAAAGATTACGAAGGGGCAATTGCCCTGACAGAGGCATACCGCCGGACGGACAGCACCAATGTAGAAGTGAACCGTCAAAACGCACTGGCGTATTGTCTGCGCAAAGAATATCCCACCGCCATCAAACGTTATCAGGATCTGACCGCCCGGGGAGACAGCACACTGCTGACATGTTATTATCTGGGAGTCAGCTACTACGCTACGAAAGAATACTATAAAGCACGCGATTGGCTGCTCAAAGCAAAATCATGCCAGTCACCCGGCGCCAACCTACTCTACTATTTGGGACGTTCGTGCTCCAAGACATTATGGAAACAAGAGGGAATAGGATATCTGAACCAGGCTATCGCCCTGACTATCCCCGCCGACAGTATCATGGAGCGCTTATACTCAGGCTTGGCAGACTGCTACAGGCAAACCAAGCAAACCCGGGACCAAATCAAGGCTACCAAAGAACAATACAAATATGCCCCTGACAAGCATATTTTACTTTATAACTTGGCGTTCTTATCGGACAAAATTGAAGATACTAAAGCCACAGAGCATTACTTGCAGGCTTTTCTGCGAACAAAATCCAAACAAAATGCAGTACTACAGCAGCCGGATGATGACGAAGAAGAACCCGCACCCTACATAGATTACTACAAAAGTGCCACCAATAAATTGGAAAGCATCCGAAAAGAGAAATTCTTAAAGGGAGAAAAGTGAATTGATCGGATAGATGCATCGTTTCGGACAATTCACCACTGAGTGCAGACAGAGTTTCACAGAGGGAGAATAATGGAAAATAAATTTGAAGATGTGCGGTAGAAGGCACAGTGGCACGTAACCGAAGTCACATCGGCACGCAGCCGAAATTACGGTGCTGTATAGCTAAAGTTACGGTGCTGTGTAGATAAAGTTACGGTGCTGCGTAGCCAAAGTTACGGTGCTGCGTAGATAAAGTTACGGTGCTGCGTAGCCGAAGTTACGGTGCTGCGTAGCCGAAGCTATGACGGCATCTCCTTTTCCGGACGTCACGTTCACCTGATTGCATCGAAAAGTGCTCCTTATCGGTTGAGCTCCATCCCGGAGAATTCTCCAATGAAAACGTTTGCATAAATAGATGGCACACAGTAAGAAAGAAAACGGAAAACAATCCGATGATTTACCCTATATTAGCAACATTAAATAATAACGAGCTAATATCATGAAAAAATTATTGTTACTCTTAGGTTCATTCCTACTGTCATTAACCACTTATGCAGCCATGAACATATCCAAAATCGATCCGCCCTGCTGGTTCACCGGTATGAACAATCCGGAACTCCAGTTAATGGTATACGGTGAAGGCATCGGCCAGGCATCCGTATCAGTAAATTATCCCGGTGTATCGCTCAGCAGCATCGTGAAACTGGAAAGCAACAATTACCTGCTTGTCTACCTGCATCTCGATAAAGAAGTAAAGCCGGGCAAGATGCCCATCACATTTACGGTCGGAAAGAAGAAATTGGTGAAAGAGTACGAATTGAAAGCACGCAGCAAAGCCGGAGTCGATCACAAAGGTTTTGACGCATCGGATGCATTATACCTGCTGATGCCGGACCGTTTTGCCAATGGCAATCCGGATAACGACCGGATAGAAGGCATGGCCGAATATAAAGTGGACCGCAACGACCCGAACGCACGTCACGGAGGCGACCTGGCCGGTATCGAACAAAATCTGGACTATTTTACCGACTTGGGAGTGACCGCACTCTGGTTCACCCCGGTACTCGAAAATAATATGAAAGGCGGCTCATATCACGGATATGCAACAACCGATTATTACAAGGTAGACCCACGTTTCGGCACTAACGAGGAATATCGCTCACTGATAGCGAAAGCCCACAACCGGGGCATTAAGGTCGTGATGGACATGATCTTCAATCATTGCGGAGTAGAACATCCCTGGATCAAGGACATGCCTTCAAAGGACTGGTTCAACCATGCGGACTTCAAGAACAACTTTGTGCAAACTTCCTACAAGCTGACTCCACATGTAGATCCGTATGCCTCGGAGTACGATTTCGACCAGATGAACAACGGCTGGTTCGTGGAAGCCATGCCTGACCTCAACCAAAAGAACCCTCACGTATACAAATACCTCTTGCAGAACAGCCTGTGGTGGATTGAGTACGCCGATATCGACGGCATCCGGATGGACACCTACCCGTATGCCGATTACGATGCCATGAGCAACTGGATGAAAGAACTGAACGAAGAATACCCCAACTACAACACGGTGGGCGAAACCTGGGTTACCGAACCGGCCTATACAGCCTGGTGGCAGAAAGACTCCAAACTCTCCGCCCCGCGCAACAGTCACTTGAAAACAGTCATGGATTTCAGCTTCTTCGACAAAGTCAACACGGCCAAGAATGAACAAACGGACACTTGGTTCAAAGGATTGGACCGTGTCTACAACAATTTTGTATACGATTATCTGTATCCCAATCCGGCTTCCGTACTGGCTTTCATCGAGAATCATGACACCGACCGTTTCTTGGGTGAAGGCGAAAACCTCGATATGCTGAAACAGGCCTCCACCCTTTTATTGACCACCCGACGCATCCCGCAACTCTATTATGGAACGGAGGTGATGATGAACGGAGTAAAGAGTAAAAGCGACGGCTATGTACGAAAGGACTTCCCGGGCGGATGGGCGGACGATAAAGAGAATGCCCTGACTCCCGAGGGACGTACCCGATTGCAGAATGAAAGCTATAACTTCTACCGCAACCTGCTGAACTGGCGTAAGGGCAACGATGTGATCGCCAAAGGCAGCATGAAACAGTTCATGGTGCAGCACGGCGTATATGCTTATGCACGCCAATATAAAGGGAAAACGGTATTCGTCCTGTTGAACGGTACGGATAAAGAGGTGAAACTTCCCCTGAAATACTATGCCGAAGTGCTGAAAGACAAGACTCAAGGAAAAGACGTCATTAGCGGAAAAGTAACGGCACTCAATGAAGAACTGACAATGGCACCCCGCCAATCGATGGTTATAGAGCTTTAATCTCACACCGGTTATAACCGCATAAGCAAAGGGCACAAAGGATTTCACCCGACATCCTCTGTGCCCTTTGTGTAGCCTAATGCGAATAATAATAGTTAAACGTTTGACTATTATCGGAGAATATTCCTACCTTTGCACCGACTAAAAGAATACGACGATGACCAATAACGAATCGGCACGCGAGCTCGTCCTACAAACCTTACGAACCCGGATGGCATTCCGCCAGGCCGTTCAGCGGGTACTCAAACGTCACAACGTGGATATGACCTTCGAGATGCTGCAAGTAATGAACTGCCTGTGGAACAAACAAGGCATCAGCCAGCAATCCCTGGCTGAGAAAACAGCAAAGGACAAGGCTTGCCTGACCAATCTGATTAATAATCTGGAAAAGAAAAACTGGGTGATACGGAAGGAAGGCCCCTCCGACCGCCTTCAAGTGAGACAATAACGATAAATCAATCTTTTGTAAGCTGGAACAGTCCGAGAACGCAGACTCCCCGATCCTTTCTACAAACTCGGGCATATTCACTTTCCGCAATGCGGATAAACCAGAGAACGCAGAATTACCTATCTCCTTTATCGTATTCGGAAGAATAACATCTTCCAAATAACGCAACCCTCCAAACGCATAATTCGGTAATCGATCCTCTTCCATCGTAGCCTTGCTCAAATCAGCCTTTTGCAACAGCTCTATTTGCTTAATGACCTCGAAGTCACTAGCGTTCATCGGACCGGTGATACGCAATTCTAAGATAGTAGCCAATGGAATATTCAGTTCCGTCAATTTCGCACCCAGCGAACCAGCCGCCTCCAAGGTCACTACTACAGGATCCGCATCAATCTCTACAATCTTGCTTTCTTTCCAAAAAGCAGCCTCACGATAAGCCTTAGCAAAGCCTTTCGGTACATATACCAACGCATTCTCCAAACCGATCGATTGCGACAAGCCGATCGGCTTCTCAGCCTTCATGATTACTTTCGCTCCTCTTCCCAAGAAAGATCCGTTATAAAAAGCCTCTCCTTTTATAGTCAACACAGATTCCGGGATCGTCAGTTCCATCAATGATTCGTTATAAGGAAACGAACGCTCACCAAGCGTCTTCACCGTAGAAGGAATCGTATAAGCCTCCGCTTTCTTCCCTGCCGGATAAAGCAACAAGCTCGCCTTATCTACCACGAATAATACACCATCGATAGAAGTATAAAAGCCGTTATCGATTACGACTTCTTCCAAAGCTGGGCAGTTGTCAAAAGCTCCTATATTCAGCGTATTCAAGGAGGCACAATTACTAAAATCTACCTTTTTAAGATTTTGACAAGAACTAAACGTTCCCGAAGATATAACTGAGAGCTGTGTGCTTTTACTGAAATCGACGCTAGTGATATTACGACAACCAGAAAAGGCGTTTCTACCCAATTGGGTGATTCCGGATGCAAAAGCGATATCACCAGCCAAGGCTGAATTACTAAAAGCACTTTCGCCTATATCTTTTAAGGCTGTCAATTGAGAGAAATCAAAGTCGGATAGTTGGGAGCTAGAATAATTATTATTAAACGCTCCTTCTCCAATCGTAGTCAATGCTGTACATCCCGCCAAACCAACGCTCGTTAAATTCGAACAGTCGGAAAATACATAAGACTCCAAAGTTACCAATGCCGAACAATTAGACAAGTCTACTGTCCGCAAAGAGGAACAATATTGAAACGCATAGGATCCTATACTCGTCAACTTTCCGCAACCCGAGAAATTAACCGCTTGTAAATTACTACAACGATAAAAAGCATTGCTCCCTATTCCAACTAAACTCGTACAGGCCGATAAATCAAGATCTCGCAAGCCGGAACATTCATAAAACGCTCTATGTCCTATTGATCGCAATTGAGTGGCTTTCGAGAAATCTATTTCCGTAAGGGTATTGCAACCCGAGAAAGCCTCTTGGTCTATCATTTCAAGGGCTTTCGGGAATATCACTGTCTGAAGTGTCAACTTATTTTGGAATGCCTCTCCCGGAATACTTTGGAGTTCTTCCCATACACTCTCATTCCAACGTCCAACTTTCGGTAACTCCGTCACCCCACTCATATCCAACACTTGGAGCATATTCATCTGCTCCTTCATCGTCTGAAAGTCCTCCGCTCCCAGCGGGCCATTTACTTTCAAGGTCGTAACCTTCCCCACATCCGTACCTAGCTCGGATGCCAGCGTATTGGACGAGGTCAGTGTTACCTCCTTCACCAATTGCGCATATACACTACTACTTATCCCAAGTCCTACGAGAAAAGCAAAAAGAAAGAAAAGTTTTTTCATACTCATTCTATTTGAATTAATAATTGATTTACCCTACAATCATCAACCACTCCTTATCATCCACACAAAGAAAAAGCGCGAGGCTTAGCCATTGTCACCCTCCTTTAGGTATCCCCATACCCTG
>OKYQ01000551.1_pt1 | contig 10604 bp, 7 predicted proteins | sample 1608241 | NCBI WGS metagenome assembly OKYQ01 (sample SAMN02674792, study PRJEB24791) | human gut metagenome, SKBSTL006 | isolation source: stool | host: Homo sapiens | place: USA
TTTTCTCTTCTTATTCCTCTTCGTCCCTGGCCCAGTGATAGGCGCAGCGGACAGCCTTATTCCAGCCCTTGATGCGCTTGGTGCGTTCCTCTTCCGAGATGGCCGGGCGGAACACACGGTCCACCGACCAGTTGCGGGTGATGTCCTCGGCGGACTGCCAGTAGCCTACGGCGAGGCCGGCCAGATAGGCCGCGCCCAGCGCCGTCGTTTCCACACAACGGGGGCGCTTGACTTCGAGGTCGCTGATGTCGGCCATGGTCTGCATGAGGTAGTTGTTGGCCGACGCGCCGCCGTCCACCCGGAGAGACTTCATGGCGATGCCGGAGTCCGCCGCCATGGCGCGGAGGACGTCGTTGACCTGATAGCAGATGCTGTCCAGCGTGGCGCGGATGATGTGGTACTTGTTGCAGCCCCGGGTGAGGCCCACGATGGTGCCGCGGGCGTACTGGTCCCAGTGGGGCGCGCCGAGGCCGGTGAAGGCCGGCACGACATAGCAGCCGTTGGTATCCTTGACCTTCTGGGCCATATACTCGGAGTCGCGGGCCTCTTCCAGCAGGCGCAGCTCATCGCGGAGCCACTGGATGGCCGCACCGGCCACGAAAATAGAGCCTTCCAGCGCATAATTCACCTTGCCGTCGGGGCCGCAGGCGATGGTGGTGACAAGACCGTTCCGGGATGTGACCGGCGTCTCACCGGTGTTCATGAGCAAAAAGCCGCCGGTGCCGAAGGTGTTTTTCGCCTCGCCCGAGGCAAAGCAGGTCTGGCCGAAGAGGGCCGCCTGCTGGTCGCCTGCCGCACCGGCAATTTTTATCTCGCCGCCGAAGTGCATCGGGTCAGCGTACTCATAAAAGCCGCTGGACGGCACCGGCTTCGGGAGCATACATTTCGGGATGTTCAGCTCCTGCAGGATCTCATCGTCCCATTCCAGCGTGTGGATGTTGAACATCATGGTGCGGCTGGCGTTGGTATAGTCGGTGACATGCAGTTTTCCGCAGGTCAGCTTCCAGATGAGCCAGGTCTCCACGGTGCCAAAGAGCAGTTCTCCCCGCTCGGCCCTTTCGCGGGCGCCGGGGATATGATCCAGTATCCACTTGAGCTTAGTGGCCGAGAAATAGGCGTCGATGATGAGGCCGGTCTTCTGCCGGAATTTCTCCGTCAGGCCCCGGGCTTTCAGCTCGTCGCAGTATTCGCTGGTGCGGCGGCACTGCCAGACGATGGCGTGGCAGATGGGCTCCCCGGTCTCCTTGTCCCAGACGATGGTGGTCTCCCGCTGGTTGGTGATGCCGATGGCGGCGATGTCCTCGGCCCGGGCGCCGACCTTGTTCATAGCCGAGAGGGCCACGCCCAGCTGGGTGGCCCAGATCTCATTGGCGTCGTGTTCCACCCAGCCGGGTCTCGGGTAATACTGGGCAAATTCCTTCTGCGCGACGCTGCAGATCTCGCCTGCCTTATTGAACAGGATGCAGCGGTTCGAGGTGGTTCCGGCGTCCAGCGCCATGATGTACGACATAGGCTCTTCTCCTTTTCCTGCTCTGGTTTTATAGTGTCAGAACGCCAGCGCGGGGCTCACTTCGTTCCGCCGCTGGGTCTGGACGATACAGTCCTTGTCCGGCACGACGCCCGCCGCACCGAGGGTGGAAAAGACGGTCTGCAGCGCCAGCATAGGGGTGTTGTTCTCCTGCGAGAGGTGGCAGAGGGCAAACTTCTTGCAGCCCTCCTGGATGAGTTCCAGCAGCTTTGCCGCGCACTCGTCGTTGGAGAGGTGGCCCCGGACCGACTCGATGCGGGCGCGCAGATAGTAGGGGTACGGCCCGCTGCGGAGCATGTGCAGGTCGTAGTTGCTCTCGAGGGCCACAAGGTCGCAGCCGGAGAGGGCTTCATGTACGGCAGGAGTCAGCACGCCGAGGTCGGTGGCGATGGTCATGGTCTTCTCGTCGGGGGTGTAGATGCGGTAGCCCACACAGGGGACGTCGTGGCTGGTGGGGAAAGCTTTGACCCCAAAGACACCGATGTCCTCTTCCCTGCCCGGCGTCAGGGCCGTCAGGTCGCAGCTGGCGGGAACGACCCCGTTTGCGTCCAGAAATTCCAGCGTTTCCTCTGCACCGTACACCGGCAGCGGATATTTTTTCAGGAAGGTGGAAAGGCCCTTCACATGGTCGCTGTGCTCATGGGTGACAAGAATGCCGTCGCAGTCGGAGATGTTCAGCTCCAGCTCCTTGAGGGCTGCGCCGGTGGTGCGGACGCCTTTGCCCATATCCACGATGAGATACCGCTCCCCACAGCGCACGACGCTGCTGTTGCCGGAGGAACCGGAATAAAGAGAGATGAATTCAGACATGATAAACCTCAACAAATAAAACCTCTCCGTCTGCTGCGCAGTCATAAAAACGCAGGGACCTGACGGACTGCCAATGCCTCCCCCTCGGCAGGGGAGGCGGCACGCCGCAGGCGTGACGGAGAGGTTTTTCTAATTACAGAGCCTGTTCCAGTGCAGCGGGCATCCGCTCCACCTTCCTGATGTCAGCACCGAGGCCGCGCAGCTTCTCCACGATGTTCTCGTAGCCGCGCTCGATATGGCCGATCTCCTCGATCTCGCTGGTGCCGTCGGCCATCAGGGCTGCAACGACCATCGCTGCACCGGCGCGCAGGTCGGAAGCGCGGAGCGGAGCGGGAGAAAGCTTCTCCACGCCCTCGAACACGGCCACCTGACCGTCCACCTGGACATTCGCGCCCATCTTGCGCAGCTCGTCCACATAGCGGAAGCGGTTGTCCCACACACTCTCGGTGACGGTGGAAGTACCCTTTGCCACGCTGAGCAGAACGCCCATCAGGGGCTGCATATCGGTGGGGAAGCCCGGGTGGGGCATGGTGTTGATCTTGAGGGGCAGGATGTCGCCGGTGCGGCGAACCCGCACAGCATCGTCAAACTCCTCCACCTCAATGCCCGCACGGCGGAGTTTTGCGGTGATAGGCTCGAGGTGCTTGGGGGTGACATTCTTCACCAGCACATCGCCGCCGGTGGCCGCTGCAGCCACCATGTAGCTGCCGGCCTCGATCTGGTCGGGGATGATGCTGTAGGTGCAGCCGTGCATCTGCTCGACGCCGCGCACCTTGATGACATCGGTGCCTGCGCCGCGCACATCAGCGCCGCACATATTCAGGAAGTTGGCCAGATCGACCACATGGGGCTCCTTGGCACAGTTTTCCAGAATGGTCTGACCCTTGGCCATGACAGCGGAGAGCATACCGTTCATGGTAGCGCCCACGCTCACCTTATCAAAGAAGATATGAGCGCCGTTCAGCTCGTCGGCGTGGACGGTGATCATGCCGTAGTCCACACTGTCCTCTGCGCCCAGAGCGCTGAACACCTTCAGGTGCTGGTCGATGGGGCGGGGGCCGAGGTTGCAGCCGCCGGGCATGGCCACCTCGGCCTTGCCGAAGCGGGACAGCAGTGCGCCGAGGAAATAGTAGCTGGCACGCATCTGGCGGGACAGGTCGTCGGGGACGTTGGTGCCGGTCAGATGGGTGGTGTCGATCTCGTAGGTGTTCTTGTTCAGCATCCGGACCTTTGCGCCCAGCACGCTGAGGATCTTGAGGCTCACCGCCACATCGCTGATGTCCGGCAGGTTCTCGATGACGCAGACGTCCGCTGCCAGAATGGTAGCGGGCAGGATGCCCACAGCCGCATTTTTCGCGCCGGAGATGATGACTTCGCCGTGCAGGGGCTTACCGCCCGTAATAACAAACTTTTCCAATTTTATGATCTCCTTGTCACAGGCCCGCTCCCCGCAGGCCCAAAAGGTCAGTTCAAGGTACGTTATTCCTTCTCGCTGTACAAAGCTCACAACCAGTTGACACAATTACAGCTACTTTATTATACACAACTTCCAGCAAAAAGCAAAGCCCCAATGCACGCTCGTCGATTATTTTCTGTTTTGCCCAGTTTCTTTTCTATTATTCTCGGGTTTTGTCTCTTATTTTCAGGAAAATTTTACATTTGCCGCTGCTTACCACACACTGTCGTCGCAGCGGGTCTCCTTGATCCAGCCCAGCTGATAGGCCCGGACCAGCTGTTTGAGGTCGTGGACCTTCTCCCGCAGGATCTCGCCCTCGTCGGTCTCCTCCACAAGGATGCGGTGGTTCTCCGTCTCGAGGATGTTCTTCTGGGAGAGGATGTCCAGATTCTCGTTCACAGCCTTTTCGGCGCTCTCGAAGGGCTGGTGGGTGCGCAGGGACATGGTGCGGCTGGAATAGACCAGCGTGTAGCCCGCGATGCCGGTCTTTTCGTGGTAGGCGCGGCAGAAACCGCCGTCGATGACCACGAGGCGTCCGCCGCCCTTGATGGGGCTCTCGCCCTTCTTCTCCTGCACGGGGACATGGCCGTTGACGATGTGGCTGGTGCCGGGCAGGCCGAACTCGGCGAGGATGCGGCGGCAGACAGCTTCCTCATTATACCATGTATAATAGGGGTCCTTCACCTCGGTGTGGGTGGAAGCGTCTTCGACATACAGCCGCTCGAAGGTGGTCATGGCGCTGCGGCCATACAGGGGCGACAGCTTGCCGCACCACAGATACCACAGGAAGTCCTGTCCGCTCTGGCGGGCGGCGCTGCCCTCGGGGGCGAAGTAGCCCCGGCGGGCGCGCTCGTCACAGTAGTCCATGAGGGCGCGGCCCGAGTAGGCGTGGCCCTCGAACCGCTCCACAGCGAAGGTTCCTTTCCTGGTCATCGGCACAGCGCCGTGGTAGAGCAGGTTGCCGTTCTCGATGTGGTAGACACTGCCCTTGGCGTACAGGAACTCGACGTGCTGCTGTAATTTCTCGCTCTGGCGGAAGGACTGCACCAGCTTTTGCAGCACCACCTTCTCATCGCTGTTCAGCGCGGTGGGGTCGGCGGGGTCTACCGTCGGGAAAGACATATCCCGCATGGGGTACTCCCTGCCGTTCACCATGACGGTCCCCTTCTCCCAGTTGATGCGGCGCAGGAAGTCGCGGTCCTGCATCTTGAAATCCGGGTTGCGGTCGATGACCTGACACTCGAGCTTGAGCATCAGGATGGTGATGGCCTTATGCATAACGGCGCAGCGATGGAGCATACCGGGGGTGTAGGGGCCGCGGGCAGTGTCGGTGTGAGGCATCCAGATGGTCAGATCGTCGTCGCCGTAGAACTGCTCGGCCATCCGCTGCAGGTGGCGGAGGTTGATACCGTAGCAGTCCTCCACCATGCCGTGGTTGTGGTAAGCGAGGGTGGTCTTCAGCACCGTGCAGATGCAGATGGGACTGCCGGCCGCCGCGCCCATCCAGACCACGTCGTGGTTGCCCCACTGGATGTCCACATCGTGGTGGCGCATCAGCAGGTCAAGGATGACGTCGGGGCGGGGGCCGCGGTCGAACAGGTCGCCCACGATGTGGAGCTTGTCCACGGCCAGACGCTTGATGAGCTCGCAGAGACGGACGATGAACTTATCGGCGCGGCCATTCTCGATGATGCTGCCGACGATCTGGCCGTAGTAGAGGTCTTTGTCGTGGTCCTCGAAGTGGGCGTGGAGCAGCTCATCCAGAATGTAACCGCAGCTGGACGGCAGGCAGGCCCGGACATGCTCCCGGGTGTGCTTGGAAGAGACGAGGCGGCAGATGTCGATGAGCCGCAGCAGCGTCTCACTGTACCACTGTTCCAGCGCTTCCTCGTCGGTGCAGCGCTCCTTGAGCTGTGGCAGCTTCTCGTTCGGATAATAGATCAGAGTCGCCAGCTCGGCCCGCGTCCCCTCCGGCACGGTATCCCCCAGCACAATGTCCACCTTTTCGCGGATGACGCCGGAAGCGGAGTTCAGGATATGTACGAACGCCTCGTTCTCGCCGTGCAGGTCGCTCATGAAGTGCTCGGTGCCTTTGGGCAGCTTGAGCAGTGCCTGTGTGCTGATGATCTCGCTGGCGGCCGCTGCCTGCGAGGGGTAGTCCCGGGCCAGAAGGCTCAGATATTTCAGGTTGTCCCGGATCTCTTCGGTCTCTGTACGCATGGTGTCCTCCAGATCATGTAGTATTCTTGCATGACATGCAATATTCAATCTTAGTATACCACTTCCGGGGGCAAAAATGATATAATAGCCTCGGATAATTTAATATGATTCTTTCTCATAGGAGTTGGACAATATGTCTAAAAACATTTCCACAACGCCGCCTGTCTCCTGTACCCTCTGCCCCCGCCGCTGCGGCGCAGACCGTGCCGCCGGGCAGACAGGCTTCTGCGGGGCGGGCGGCACCCTGAAAGCCGCCCGCGCGGCCCTGCACTTCTGGGAAGAGCCCTGCATCAGCGGCACCCGGGGCAGCGGCACCGTGTTTTTCTCGGGCTGCACCCTCAAGTGTTGTTTCTGCCAGAATTACCCCATCAGCGCCGAGGGACTGGGCAAAGAGATCACGACAGAGCATCTGGCCGAAATTTTCCTCGACTTGCAGGAGCAGGGCGCCCACAACATCAACCTCGTCACCCCCGGCCAGTGGCGGCCCTGGATCATCGCGGCGCTGGACATTGCCCGGGCCGAGGGGCTGCGTCTGCCCATCGTCTGCAACACCGGCGGCTACGAGACGGTGGAGAGCGTGGAGGCGTGGCGCGGCTCTATCGACATCTGGCTGGCCGATTTGAAGTACGTCTCCTCTTCCCTCTCCGCCGAGCTTTCCTCTGCGCCGGACTACTTCGCCCAGGCCAGACCCGCCATCGAGGCCATGATGGCGCAGGCGGGCCATCCGGTGTTCGACAGCGAGGGCATCTTACAGAAGGGCGTCATCCTGCGGCATCTGGCTCTGCCCGGCCACATCGACGACAGCTTTGCCGTCCTCGACCAGATGGCCGCATGGAACAAGGCCGACCCCGGCTGCTTCATCCCCAGTGTCATGAGCCAGTACACCCCCTTTTACAAGGCCGCAGAGCACGGCATCGGCCGCCGCATCACCACCTACGAGTACCGCCGGGTGGTCAACTACGCCATGGACCTCGGCCTGACCGACGGCTATATGCAGCAGAAGAGCAGCGCCCGGGAGGAATATACACCCAGCTTTGATCTGACGGGCATTTGACCAGCCGGTAAACCTATCAGAGGCAGGTGGAGGGGAGTTTCCCAAGCAAATGTCCAGAGAAGTGGGGCCCCGGCGCGAAGCGTTGGGGCGAAACCGTGGGTTTCGGGTCCCATTTGCGGGGAAACTACCGGACGGCCTGCCGATACGCTTTCCGTCACAATCCACAAAAATCCTGCCAAATTTTCTCTCACAGTGTTTTTCTTTTTCTTGCAAATCCTCTCCGAAAGCACTATAATGGATACAACGATGTGCGTCATGTGGGGTCTGGCTGCCCTGCTGAGCACCAAACGCCCCGTCTCAAGAATGGTATAGGAGAGGCGGCGGCTCAAATGCCCGAGAAGAGCAACAGGAGGACCGTTATGGAACATTTCAACCCCATTCTGGGCTACGAGACGACCGGACCGAAATTCATCACCTGCGGCGAGATCATGCTGCGCCTGACCCCGCCGAACTACGAAAAACTCCGCATGGCCACCAACTTTGAGGCCAGCTACGGCGGCAGCGAGGCCAACATCGCCCTCGCGCTGGCAAACCTCGGCGTGGACAGCACCTTCTTCAGCGTCGTGCCGAACAACAGCCTCGGCAAGAGCGCCGTGCGCTGGCTGCGCTCCAACGACGTCCACTGCACCCCCATGATCCTCACCGAGCCGGATGAGACGCCCTCCAACCGTCTAGGTACATACTACCTCGAGACCGGCTACGGCATCCGCCCCTCCAAGGTCATCTATGACCGCAAGCACAGCGCCATCACCGAGTACGATTTCTCCCAGGTCGATCTGAACGAACTGCTGGAGGGCTTCGACTGGCTGCACCTGAGCGGCATTACCCCGGCTCTGGCCCCCAACTGCCGCGGCCTCATCATCGATATGCTCAAGGAGGCCAAGAAGAAGGGCCTGACCGTCAGCTTCGACGGCAACTTCCGCTCCACCCTCTGGACCTGGGACGAGGCCCGCGACTTCTGCACCGAGTGCCTGCCCTATGTGGACGTGCTGCTGGGCATCGAGCCCTACCACCTGTGGAAGGACGAGAACGACCACTCCAAGGGCGACTGGAAGGACGGCGTGCCTCTGCAGCCCAGCTATGAGCAGCAGGACGAGATTTTCCAGCACTTCATCGAGCGCTACCCCAGCCTGAAGTGCATCGCCCGCCACGTCCGCTATGCCCACAGCGGCAGCGAGAACAGCCTGAAAGCCTTTATGTGGTATGACGGCCACACCTTCGAGAGCAAGCTGTTCACCTTCAACATCCTCGACCGCGTGGGCGGCGGCGACGCCTTCGCCAGCGGCCTCATCTACGCCATGCTCCACAACTACAAGGCCATGGACATGATAAACTTTGCGGTGGCAAGCAGCGCCATCAAGCACACCATCCACGGCGATGCCAACATCACCGACGATGTCAGCTCCATCCGCAACCTCATGAACATGAACTACGACATCAAGCGCTAAAAGCAAGCCAAAACGGCCCCGGTACGTCCAGACTGCGTACCGGGGCCGTTCTTTTTATGTTATACCGCGCCGACACTTCCTGCCGGACGACGATAAGTATGACTCCTGAAGGATTTTTCGAGTTTTTTCCTGTCAAATCATTGACAAACCGCTTTTTGCGTGATAAAATCACACACGATTTTGAGAGACGAAGCGTGTCGAAGTCTTTTCAAAGCAATTTAACTAGGACCGCCCCGAGGGGGCTGGGTGCATCTGAAAACTCGGGTACACCCTAAGGCCATACGGACAGCCGGGTCCACTGCCGACCGGCGGCGCAAGCTGCCATTATTGATTGAGCGTTATAGTTCAAATTTTATAAGTTGGTTCCTTTACAACCATGAAATTGCGCAGAGCGTGCGCAGACTTGTGAAACGGTCAATAAGAGTAGTAAAAGTGTAATTGCTATATAGACTCTCGTCATTCCGTCCTTTTGAATCCTGATGAATCATGCTGCGATACGGCTCTGGCGTCTTTGCCCCGGAGGCTTTGTCCGCGCATTCAAACGGTTTTTTCAAAGCGCAAGCCTGCATTTCTGTGCAGGGCTTGTGCTTTTTTGTTTGCCCGCATGGTTTGCAGCAGGAGTCAGGGACGGAGGAAAAAACATGAGTGAGAACCGTACACGGTTCCGTCTGGACCAGCGCCGCGCACCGATCTACGAGGCTCTGGAGCAGTTCCGACAGATGCGGGTGGTCCCCTTCGATGTACCGGGCCACAAGCGCGGCCGGGGCAACCCGGAGTTGACGGCCTTTCTGGGCCAGCAGTGCGTGGGCGTGGACGTCAACAGCATGAAACCGCTGGACAATCTCTGCCACCCGGTATCGGTCATCCGGGAGGCCGAGGAGCTGGCCGCCGACGCCTTCGGCGCAGCGCACGCTTTTCTGATGGTGGGCGGCACCACCAGCTCGGTGCAGAGCATGGTGCTGACGGTCTGCAAGCGGGGCGACGAGATCATTCTCCCCCGCAACGTCCACCGCAGCGTGCTGAACGCACTGGTGCTCTGCGGCGCAGTGCCGGTCTATGTCAATCCCGAAGTGGACAAGCGCCTCGGCATCTCGCTGGGCATGAAGCGGGAGCAGGTGGCAAAAGCCATCAAGGAGCACCCCAACGCCGTGGCCGTGCTGGTGAACAACCCCACCTATTACGGCATCTGTTCTGATTTGCGCGCCATCGTCAAGATGGCCCACGACGCCGGGATGCTCTGCCTCGCCGACGAGGCCCACGGCACCCACTTCTACTTCGGCGGCGGCAGTCTGCCCGTCTCTGCCATGGCGGCAGGCGCGGACATGGCGTCCGTCTCCATGCATAAGAGCGGCGGCAGCTTAACGCAGTCGAGCCTGCTGCTCATCGGCCCCAACGTCCACCCCGGCTATGTGCGCCAGATCATCAACCTGACCCAGACGACCTCCGGCAGCTACCTGCTCATGTCCAGCCTCGACATCTCCCGGCGGAACCTCGCGCTGCGGGGCCGGCAGGTGTTCCATCAGGTGGCTGACATGGCCGAGTACGCCCGCGAAGAGATCAACGCCGTGGGCGGCTACTACGCCTTCGGCAAGGAGCTGTGCAACGGCAACTCGGTCTTCGACTTCGACACCACAAAGCTCAGCGTCCACACGCTGGACATCGGCCTCGCCGGCATCGAGGTCTACGACATCCTGCGGGATGAGTACGACATCCAGATCGAGTTCGGCGACATCGGCAACATCCTCGCCTACCTCTCCATCGGCGACCGCCCGCAGGAGATCGAGCGTCTGGTGAGCGCTCTGGCCGAGATCAAGCGCCGCTACCACACCGACGGCACCGGCCTGCCCCGCGCCAACGTGCTGGAATACCATCTGGACGGCGGGCATAAGCTGATGGTCCGCCCCTCCGGCACCGAGCCGAAAATTAAAGTTTATCTTTCCGCCGTCGGCGACAGTGAGGCAGCCGCCGATGCCGTGAACGCCGCGCTGGCCAAAGCCGCCGCGGACATGATGAAAGTGTGAATGGTATGGCAATTCTGAAATTGACCCCGAGCTGCAAGGATTATCTGTGGGGCGGCAGCCGCCTGCG
>OKYQ01000561.1_pt1 | contig 10449 bp, 8 predicted proteins | sample 1608241 | NCBI WGS metagenome assembly OKYQ01 (sample SAMN02674792, study PRJEB24791) | human gut metagenome, SKBSTL006 | isolation source: stool | host: Homo sapiens | place: USA
AATTCACTAAAAAACGTGCAATGATTAAAGAGAATTTCATTAAACTATACGAAAACAGTTTTCGTGAGAATTGGGATTTGCCCTGTTACACCGATTATGGAGAAAATACCCAATATACGTATGGTCAGGTAGCCGAAGAAATCGCCCGTTTACACCTGTTATTCAAACATTGTAGCCTCCGAAGAGGAGATAAGATCTCCGTTATCGGCAAAAATAATGCCCATTGGTGCATCGCCTATATGGCAACAATTACATACGGAGCAATTATTGTCCCTATCTTACAGGACTTTTCTCCAAACGATGTTCACCATATTGTCAACCATTCCGAATCAACTTTCTTATTCACCAGTGACAATATTTGGGATAACCTGGAGGAAGAAAAACTCACCGGATTGCGTGGTGTATTCTCATTAACCGATTTCCGTTGTCTCTACTAACGGGACGGAGAAACCATACAGAAATTCCTGAAGAATCTTGATAAAGAAATGCATTCTTCTTATCCGCAAGGATTCAGCCGTGAAAATATACAATATACCACTTTATCCAACGATAAAGTAATGCTCCTGAACTACACTTCCGGAACGACCGGTTTCAGTAAAGGAGTCATGCTGACAGGTAACAACCTGGCAGGAAACGTCACTTTCGGTATTCGGACCGAGTTACTGAAAAAGGGAGATAAAGTGCTTTCTTTCCTCCCGCTCGCTCATGCATACGGCTGTGCATTTGATTTTCTGACAGCGACAGCAGTCGGAACCCATGTCACCTTGCTCGGTAAAATCCCTTCTCCCAAAATCATTATGAAGGCCTTCGAGGAGGTGAAACCCAATTTGATTATCACTGTTCCATTAGTCATCGAAAAAATATACAAGAACATCATTCAGCCGCTCATTAATAAGAAAGGTATGAAGTGGGCACTCAACATCCCCTTCCTTGATACGCAAATCTACAATCAGATACGCAAAAAACTGATTGATGCGCTGGGTGGCCGTTTCAAAGAGATTATTATCGGCGGCGCAGCTATGGACAAAGAAGTGGAAGAATTTTTCTACAAAATAAAATTCCCTTTTACTATTGGTTATGGAATGACAGAGTGTGGTCCCCTTATCAGTTATGCTCCATGGAATGAGTTCGTTCTAGGCTCCTCCGGAAAGATTCTGGATATTATGGAGGCACGCATCTACAAGGAAAGCCCGGAGGCAGAAACCGGAGAAATACAAGTCCGGGGCGAGAATGTAATGGTGGGATATTATAAGAATCCCGAAGCTACAAACGAAGTATTCACCGAAGACGGCTGGCTACGTACCGGCGACCTCGGCACAATGGATGCAAACGGCAACATCTTCATTCGCGGACGATTGAAAACAATGATTTTAAGTTCAAGCGGGCAGAACATCTTCCCCGAAGAACTGGAAACCAAACTCAACAACCTGCCTTTTATCCTTGAAAGCCTTGTTATCGAGTACAACAAGAAATTGGTAGCACTTGTTTATGCTGATTATGAAGCATTGGACTCTCTCGGGTTGAACAATCCGGATAATCTGAAAACAATTATGGATGAAAATCTGAAGAATCTGAATAACAGTGTGGCTGCTTATGAAAAAATCAGCAAAATCCAGCTATATCCTACAGAATTTGAAAAGACTCCGAAACGGAGTATCAAAAGATATCTATATAACAGTATTACAATAGATTAGCATGTTTTAAAACATAAAGCGAAGGTGTATTAACCAACCTTCCGAAAAAAAACATAAAAAAAGTTGGCTTTTAGAGAACAACATATTGAAAAAGTACATACCTTTGCAGCGTTTTAATAAAGCAATTGATTGTATTACGTTTTTAAAAAGCAAAGAAAATGAAAAAATTAGTTTTAATGGCAGTAGCTATCGTAGCTGTATCATTCGCATCATGTGGTAACAAAGCAGCAGACGCTGCAAAAGCAACTGCAGATTCTATCCGTATCGCTGACTCAATCGCAGCAGTAGAAGCAGCAGCAGCTGAAGAAGCAGCAGCAGCAGCTGATACATTGGCAACTGATAGCGTAGCAGCTGAAACAGCTGAATAATTCAGAAACTGCTAGAGAGAATTGAAAGTCTGACATGCGAAAGCATGCACAGACTTTTTTTATATCTTAAATCCAAGTAATTACGCTATTTAGTATAGGACTTCTCTACAAAAGGAGCATTTAATAAATAATCAAGGCTCACCTCTACGCTTTCCTCTACCGGCATACTATATTTTTCTATCTCAGCAACAAGATATTGAACTCCCGCTGTCTTTGCATTCTTAAAGATAGCATCAAAACCGACCATTCCACTTTGCCCGATTTCTCTATGATCTTTGATGTGGAATATCTTGAACCTACCGGGATACTTATTAAAGTAATCTACCGGACTGTTTTGTCCGCGAACGACCCAATAAACATCCATTTGGAAGAAAACATATTCAGGATTCGTATGTTCCAGCATATAGTCATACATCACCTGACCTTCCACTTTCTGAAATTCATGCGCATGATTATGATAGCCAAACCGCAAGCCTTGTTGGTTGCAGCGCTTACCTATTTCATTGTAATAAGCACAATAAGTTTCCAAATCCTTCAATGTTTTAGGAACATCCATCCAGGGAGCTACGATATATTTCATTCCTGCTGCCTTATGGTCGGCGATACACTGATTCCACCATTCAAGTGATTTTGAATAATCACCGGAAGCCAGTTCCTCTTTCGACAATCCACGTGTGCAATGCGAAGACAAAACTTTCATTCCGGCCGATTCGACATCCTTCTTGAATTGTCGGGGAGTTCTATCATAAAATTTTCCATTATTATAATTAGCCGCTTCAACACCGGTATATCCCATTTTTGCCAATTTCGCGAGAATGGCAGTATAAGCCGGATCACATTTTCCGTCCTTATTGTCTACCCTATTCAATATATCTCTAACAGAATAGAGCTGAATAGCCACTTCTTTCTTAGTTTTCTTAGTCTGTGCCGTCACTGCAACCGGAATCATCAGAAGAGCAGCTAACACACATAAGCAAATTCGAGTCTTCATATAATTAGATATCAGGAGTTTACAATGATTCAAATTCCACAAGCAAACAAACATAAATTCATTCACTTGCGGAATTTCGAGTTATCTATGTGATTAGTCCAATACCTTCACGCGGATATTACGGAACCAAACATCATCGCCGTGATCCTGCAATCCGATAAAACCTTCGTGATTATCACCACCACAGTTATTCAGCAGTTCAAATGCCAAAGGCCATTTTTCTTCACTAAATTTACTTGCCTGCAACATATCAGTCCATTGTTTTGTCCACAGATGATACTCAAGTACATTCTCATCATTTTGTCCATGGACAACTGTACCTTTATAAACCATAATCTTAGCCTTGTTCCATTCACCGAACGGCTTGGAGTTTTGAGGAACTGCCGGAATCATGTCATACAAAGAAGCCGACTGACGATTGTTATCCTTACCCAATTTTGCATCCGGATGATTGGCATTATCCAAAATCTGATATTCAGGTGCAGAAATATAGATAGGTTCAAGCACATCATTCCCGTCTTTATCCTTAGAAGTAATTTCCTGAGCTAAATACAAGATACCGGAATTACTACCTTTAGCAACCTTCCACTCCAACTCCAATTCAAAGTTTTTAAACTTATGAGCAAAAATCAGGTCGCCGCCATCAGCGTCTTGCGCTTCACCGCCACCGGTTCCGTTAAATTTGATACAACCGTCTTCAATAGTCCATTTAGCAGGAACTTTGTCTTTTCCATAACCACGCCATCCGTCAAACGTCTTACCATCAAAGATCGTGATGTAACCGTTTTCATCAACAGGCAATTTCAGACTATCCGTTTCGGGTGCTTTCAATGATTTTGAATATGCCAATGCTACTTCATTGGGTTGATCGGCCTGAGCACTTCCTGATTTCTGACCACCGCAAGCAACCAAGGCTCCTGCTGCAAGACAAGCTAAAGGGTAAAATACTTTCTTCATACTAATAGTTATTTAATTTTTAATCTTTTAATTTCTTTCATCTATTCTTACCGAGGCATATCGGGCAATCTCCACCCTTCACGATAATTATGTTTCACCAACTCGGCAGCAAACTGTTTTGCATTAACCGGATCTGTCCAAGTCTTGTCAAATGTCGGGTGACCGTCGTGAATATTGAATCCGTCTTTTACACAAGTTCTAAGAGTTTCCGTATCACTGATATTCGTAAAGCACATATTGACACCGTCCCATTCCAACGTTTTGTTCAAACCCTGCAAGCGGATAGCCAATACTCCCATCACTACCATTTCATTCATCGGACCTGCCTCCGAGAAGTCAGACTTAGTCATGACGCGGCTTGACTTATCTTCTTTACAGGCACGTACCCAATCCATTTCGTGACCACCATTCATCGCATTCGGTACACGGCGGCAAACTTTCGGAGCATTCGGCACGCGGCCCGACAACAAGAATGGCTGCTGACCGTAACATCCACAGATCAATGTATCTTTTGTTCCGTGAAAAATAGTCAGCCCACCACCAGGCCCCATTAGCTGTTTTCCTTCCGGAAATCCTTTCGGACGTTCAGGCATCATACCACCGTCATACCAATGAACTTCAACTTCCGGCAACGCAACTTTCGGCATATTATCACGAGCAGGGAAAATCATTTTCACATGCTGTGCCTGCGGAGCACAAGCACTCAACAACAAAGTAGAAGAACCTTCCACCTTTGTAGGGTAACCCAGTTTCAGGGCTCTGAACGGTTGATGCAGGATATGACAAGCCATGTCACCCAACGCACCTGTTCCATAGTCCCACCAGCCGCGCCAGTTCCAAGGGTGATAAATTTCATTATACGGATTCAACTTAGCCGGACCGGTAAATAAGTCCCAGTTCAAGGTACCAGGAATACGGTCCGCCTTTTCTGGAGCATTTAGTCCTTGCGGCCAGATAGGACGGTCAGTAGCACATTCCACCTTAGTCACTTCACCTATCTCGCCATTCCATATCCATTCACAAACTAAATCTGTCCCTTCATCGGATGCTCCCTGATTACCCATTTGAGTGGCTACACCAGTCGAAGCAGCTAATTTAGTCAACAAACGAGATTCATAAACAGAGTGAGTCAAGGGTTTCTGGCAGAATACATGTTTACCCATTGTCATTGCATCGGCAGTGATGATAGCATGCGTATGATCGGCAGTAGCAATAATTACCCCATCAATGGATTTACCCATTTCCTCATACATCTTACGGTAATCCCAGTATTTCTTTGCTTTCGGAAATTCATCGAATACCCTTTTTGCATATTTCCAGTCCACATCACAAAGAGCCACAATGTTTTCCGTACCCTTTACTTTATTGATATTGGCATGCCCCATGCCACCAATACCTACGGCTGCAATATTTAATTTATCACTGGGAGACACGTGTCCGTGGCTCATACCTAGAATAGAGCTTGGAGCAATGGTAATGCCTGCCAAAGCCATAGCGCCCGTTTTAAGAAAATCTCTTCTCGAAATGTCTGACATAATTAGTAATTTTAAGGGTTTGTTATTTGTGGTAGATTACTATGTAGCAATCCGTATCCATTTTTCATATTTTTTCTTCGTTCCCGGATTTGTTCAAGCGTACGTAGATCACCGATAGCCGGTAAATCGTGCATATGTGCGTTTTGGAGGAATTTCCATGCATATTCGGATGCAATAGCAGAGTCACGCAATAATGGTAAGCGCGGGTCCCGTTGCCCGGCTTCGATAGAATCGGCAAACAAATCACACAATACATCAATATTTTTGCCACCGAAAGGTTTCTCAACGCGAAGTGTCTGGTTCACCCCATGCAAATCGACTACAGCGGTAGTAAAGTCATGTGTCATGCGTACAATGCCCTCTGTTCCGATAATATCGACGTATGAATTATGTGTCTGGTCTTTAGATAATTGTCCATAAACGAACCCCTGCGTAATATCAAAAACTACTCCATTCTGAAAAGTCCCGTGACATTGAATCCACCATGGGTCTTTGTAATTCCACATATTCACTCCTTGGGCGTTCCATGTCCGATATTCACATCCGGCATACGAACGGGCAATATCTACATAATGCATGCCACAATCATGGAAAGCAGGACCTTCATATTCATGCCCTTCACCCGGTGCTAATCCAGGCGTCATGTGGCAAATACGAATAATAGCCAACTCACCGATTTCGCCCTGCCGAATATATTCTTTCATCAGGTTATGATACCAGGAATTTCGCAGATACAAATTCACCGTAGAAAAGACATCTGAACTTTCGGCCATTTCCACGACTTTCCATTCATTTTCCATTGTATCTGCAACAGGCTTTTCTGCAATGATATGTTTTCCATATCGAATGGCCTTTTCTATTTGTTCCATTCGGGAGTCAGCTAATGTAAAAAGCCCGACAACCTGCACACTTTCATCTTCAAAAATTTTCTGATTATCTTCTATTACATAAGATTCCGGAGATAATTCTTTTGCCAATTCACGTGATGCAGGATTCGTATCACAAATATAGGCAATATCCCATCGCCCACTTTTCCGCATCGCATCCCAGTAGAATCTTCCCATTCTACCAAAGCCGATTATTCCTACTTTTATTTTCGTGCCTAGCGAGAATTGTGTATTCATAAAACATAGCAAATTTAAGTGCAAACAATATAAATCGGTCAATTTTCATTATCAAGCTAATTAACCGGAAACTGATATTGCAAAACTAGCCAAATAAACAATACTTCATTTAGCTTACACGAATTTATGTAGACTTAAAAAATATATTATCACTTAATAATCAACACATTAAGTATTCAAAGGAGGGCTAAAAATGTAGAAAGATTGGAATTTTTTTTGTGTGATTCGAGGTTTATCTTTCATCTATGAGACAAATTTTCATAATTTCATTTTCAAATTCATCCCGATCAACAGCAGATTTATTCCTCATTTTTGTACGATAGTTGTAAACAGTACTAGTAGAGCAACGAAGGAAATTTGCTATCTTCCCACTATCCGAAATTCCCAAACGTAACAAGGCATAGATACGAAGTTCCCTATTCAATAATGTATCAGTTTTTAAGACAATCCGTTCTTCTTCTTTCAACAAAGCATTGAAATCGGAAACAAAAGTGGGATACAAATTAAGAAACACCCTATCAAAACGGGCATATAATGCGTTAAGTTCCTCATCAATAAGTGCCGACGATTTTAACTTCTTAATTAGTTCATCATAATATTTATTGATAGCATATTTATACAGAACATTCTGATATTTCTCCATTTTACTGATATAACTGAAACATACATCAAAAAACTCAGCTATATAATGTTCCTTTATATTATTAGTTTCCGACAACTGATTATTCTGTTCGTTCAACTGATTATTCATAATATTCAGTTTCTCGTTCAATCGCAAAAGTTTTTCATTACTCTGCACCAACGCCCGCTTTATCTTCAGAATCTTTCTCATCTGAATATAAATACATATCACCAACAAGACCAAAAGAAAAAGAATGATACTGGTTGAAATAAGAAAAGTAATCAAATTTGATTTTGACCGGGCCTCCTCTGTCTGGTAAGCAGTATTAATAATAGAATAGAACTTATAAATTTCCATTGCACGGAAATGAATACCGGAAGAAACAACATCATCAATAGCAGACTGTGTAAACTTAAAAGCGTCAGACAAATTCTTTTCTTCGTACTGTATCAATGCCAATGCTTGCAAGGAAGCGGTTTCCCGTGTTGCGTTCCGGATATCCGCAATAGCAGACATCATCAGGTACTTTTTTCTCTCATCCATTTTTTTCTGATGCCAGCAGAATGATGCATACGCATGAGTAATCATGGCATAATGAGGCGTCCCCACTTCCTCCGTATCTAATAATTCCTGAAGAACTGTTTTCGCTTTTATGGAATCGCGCCCTCCATAATAATATGCCCGGGATAATTTATAATCAAAAGAAGTTTGATCCAGAAGAGATAGTAATGAATCCTGATATACTGCCCGCTGCTTCCCATAGCGACTATTGGCAGTGATAGAGTAATACTCCCAGAAACGGGAATAAGTTTCATAATAAACAGATAATAAATCTTTGGAAAGTTCTGAGGTTTTTATTTCTTCCAAAATCAACTCCGCATCCCTATACCGACCGCACATAGAATATAAAAGACTAAGCTGCAAAAATGACTGGTTCTTTAAATCCCTGTTATTCAATTTACGGGCAATCTCTAAATTCTGATCGACATAATGAATGGCCGAATCAACGACAAACTTCTTATATTCGTTACATAACTGAAAATTTATCTTATATTTTTGTTCAAGAGTCAGGCCTGATCCCTTCAGCAGACATTTAATCCGATTGATCCGTTGCTCTTTTTGTTGAATGAAGAGTGGTTTTTCATCTATCATCCTGCGCAATGAATCCGCTAGAGACTTCAATTCATCATTCGCATAAAGAGCACTGCCAATTCCTAAAGTAATCAGCAGAAGCAAAAATTTCTTCTTCAGAAAACTGATATAGTATTTATAACCATAGAACAACCAAAACTAATCAGAAATATCCGAGTGTAAATCTTTAATTACCAGCATATTCTAAAATTTAACACTTTTCGGTTGCCATTTGTCGCTTCCCAAATTTCCACATATTTTTGAGACGTATTTCTGACGTGGAGAATTTGCGGGGCTTGTTTTTTGTCACACCGTGCAGACAGTTGACAAGGGTTTACAACCGTTTACGACAAGCGACAATAACCGCCCCGATATGCGGAAACAGTCACACTGTGTAGAAAAGCGACAATGGTTGACTTCCGTTCACATCCGTTTACCATTTCAGAGATATAGGATTGAAGAAATGAACCATTAAACGATAAAACGGTATGAAAGCAACCAGAAAATGCAGTTTTTGCGGCAAGTCCTTTGTAACCCGAAGCGGTATGCAAAGATATTGCAGTGAGGCTTGTCAGGCAGAAGCCAAACGAGCCAGAGTGATGCAGAAGAACAACCTCTTCAAAGTCGCCCAACCCTTGATGAAGATACAGCATCAGGAGTATCTCACCTTTTCCAAAGCAGCCATCCTCATGGGCTGTTCCCGACAGTACATTTACAAACTTGTAGCCATCGGCAAGCTGAAAGCCTCACGCATCAGCAACCGCATGGCATTCATCCGCAGAGCCGACATCGAGCAGATGTTGGAGGGCAATCCCTATCACCGCATCCTGCCCGGCAGCACCTTCGTACCGAGAAAGTCCGCTTCATCATCCCTACCAACCAAAAGAGAAATAAGGGAAAAGGAAAGCGATGAAGTGTTGGACTTCTATTCGGGCGAGGAGGTGATGTCCCTTTTTAAGGTAAAGCAGTCATGGCTTTACACTTCCGCCAAGCGTAACCATATCCCCATCTGCCGTATCGCAGGAAAGAACTATTACAGCAAGAAGCATATTGACGAGTTTTTCGGTGTGGCAGTTGATATTAGCGAAATTACCGACTGGCTACTGACCGGATGCATCGGTATGTTGTGCCTGTCCGTCTGTGTGATGATTGCCTTGTATAACGGATGCGGCTTCTGGACCTATGAACTGCTGATGTTTGCATTACTTTTCACAATGGGACTGACCTTTACTTCCTCCACTACCTTGGCGATGGATAGCGAACGCCGTTACGCCGGAGCAGCTTCCGCCCTGTTGGGAGCACTCTGTTTTGCTTCCGGAGGTATTGTTTCTCCGTTGGTCGGCTTGGGAAATATCCTTGTATCTACCGGAGTTACATTTGTGGTCTGCGCCATCTGTTCCCTGCTTTGTACACTATGGGCGATGAGGAAAGTACCGATGAAAGTAGCAATGTGCCGGATTTTCCGTTAAAGTGAGATTGTTTCAAAAATAAAAGTCATGAGGAAGTTAAAGCTTAAACTCCCTCATGACTTTTATAATTTACTACCAGCATAATTATAATTACTACCAGTATAAACAGACTGAAATAAAACTACAGTTTTATCTCTTCCGTGAATATCTCCCCGAAACGATTCTTAACCACCACCTTGACAGATTTTGCATCTTTAGAAGGCTGTGCACGGAAAAGATGACGTGTGCGATAACCCGTTTTCTTTCCCTTTACCATATTGATATAATCCTGATCCTCATCGTCAAAAGCCTGCATAGCACCTTTCAACACTCCATCCTCGTACCAGTTTACCGTATACGTCCAGTCCCAATCCCAGATATTGGCTACCACATAGTCTTTCTGGCTTTCAAACTCTCCCGGTTGGTAAAGCCGAAACTGATAGTCCGGCGAACACCCTGTTGCCTTGTAACGCCATTTCACATCATCACCTTTCACTTGTACCACCAGATAACCGTTTGGTGCTCCGCAACGATTCACGTGTCCTGCCCACCATGCGCCGCAGGCCGCTCCGATATTAA
>OKYQ01000619.1_pt1 | contig 9631 bp, 5 predicted proteins | sample 1608241 | NCBI WGS metagenome assembly OKYQ01 (sample SAMN02674792, study PRJEB24791) | human gut metagenome, SKBSTL006 | isolation source: stool | host: Homo sapiens | place: USA
ACGATTTCACAAAAGGTGCGATTCGTTTCCGTGCAGATTTGAAGTTGGATTTACACGGCTGCCTGGTCTGTGATCAGTCCCCGCCAGGCCATTTCAGCTTTGATGAATTCAACTTCGGCATAAGTCATAAAAAGCACTTTCATCGGTGCCGTACCTAATGTTGCATTAATATTGGAAGCATTGTAATCGAATCGTTCGGTGGCAGCAAATCCGCTCGGATAACCTTTATAACCGATCTTCTCCTGGCTACCGTCGTTTTTGGTGGCTTCATCCATAAAAATAGGAAGACGCGGATCGTTCAACTCCACCACTGTATTTACCCGTCTCCACCCTGAAATCATATCTTCCAAAGGTGCAGAGAAATGAACAATGTTACTAGGTCCACCCCAGACCGGAGTAGAGTCATCTTTCAAAGTCACAAACATATGGGCACTATCACCTTCCACAATCACACCCGGTGCCCAATACGTTTTCTCACTATCCGGCTGACCGCCTACACCATCGAACGAGCAATATCCCGCAAACTTCCAATGTACAAAATCTTTGGACACAGCAACCCCCACAGGCGTTCCTACATAAGAAGCCTGATCTTTAAAAGGACGACGTGATGTATAAAAAATCATCCATTCTTCTGTTTTAGGATTCCAGGTTATCTCCGGATCAGCCGGACCATGATAGTGATTATCTACATAAATGGGTGAAGGAATGATCACCTTACCATCAGACTGACAAGAACAAAGTCCCCATATCACCCATACTAAAATACCAGCAAGTAGATGTTTCATTTTTATTCACTTTTATAAAATGTAAATTCCGAGAACTGTACATATCCCTGTCCACTCCATGAATCGAGAACCTTAATTCTTATATAGCGAACCTCCGGAATACCTGATGGAAAATCAAACTTTTCTCCTTTTGCTATATAAGAATTGTCTTCATCCGTATTCTCGCCAACAGGCTTGCCAGAAGGCTTGAAAGAATTACAAGTTATCAGCTTAGTCCATCCATCCCAAGAAGAATTTGCCGGTTCATCTTCTCTACCCCAGATTTCCCAGCTCTTCATATTTCCTCCATTATAATTCAAATCATCACGAACAACCGAAAACAAGTCAAAACGCTTTAAAAGAGCTTTCTCTCCTAAATCGAAAGTAAACCAAGCAGGAAAAACGATCGGATTCGTATTATCACTATGTGCATAGTTTGTATTTTCGTATGCATTATCCCATGCTTTCCATAATGCTCCTCCCCAAGCGTTCAATCGGATATCATTATCCAGTATTATTTCACGGAATGTACTTTTATCCATTTCAACTATTTTTTCTGGGAATACCCCCGTTGAAGAAACAGAGAAAGTATCTACTGCATTCACCTCCGGAATATAATATGTTTTGACTTCATAGGCTCCCCGCGGCTTCCAATCAGTAATCTTAATCTGATTATCTCCTCTTGCCACCTCTTGTTCCTGCTTCTCGCCGGCACTATTCAGATAAAACACTTTAGTTGCCAATGCTTCGGCCATTTCTGAGGAAAAATTTAGTAACAGATTTTCCCCTTCAACCTCTGTACTCAACAAAGAACGTACCCGTAAAGAACTTATGTACCGATCACCATAAGTTTTACTTCCTTTTGAGGTTGAAATAGAACGATACCCACTTTTGTTATAGGTAACAATCTCAAATTGATAAGTACCTTCAGGTAAATTCTCTATAAAAACACGAAAAGTATCTACCGGATCTATCCGTTTAACAGGCACTACTAAAGAGTCATTGTCCGGTGTCCAATGAATAACGCACCTTTCTGTATCCATACCATATTTAAGTAATCCCGTTACTTCTACCCGATTATATCCAGGACGTATGTCAACAGAATCCATTTTTGCCGCATAGATAGTTTCACCGGCATCCAGATACTCTTGGATCGTGTCCAACTGACCGGAGCAAGCTCCGGCAGTCAATACAACACTAAGTATTAATCCTATCTTATATAAATATTTCATATTCAGCTCTTTTAATTGTTAGATATTACATTGCCCCAGAAAGTAAATTCTGTAAAGTGTATAAAGTCCATACCTCCCCATGTTTCAAGAACCTTGAAACGAATATATCTCACTGGAGGAGCTTCTGCCGGAAATTCGAAATCCTCACCTGCTTGCAAATATTCCCAGTCTTCTGCTGTATGCTGCCCAACAGGTAGTCCTGACGGTTTATGAGACTCACAATCCATCAATTTAGTCCATCCATCCCAACTTCCGTCAGCAGGAGGCGTATCTGTTCTCCCCCAAACTTCCCAAGTCTTTAGATTACCACGCTGGAAAGCATGTTCCTCCATAAAAAGATGATAGAATTTATACCTGCTCAGTTTCGCAGTGACTCCCATATCAAAAGTAAACCACATCGGGAATGTATCTCCACCCGGACTATGTACAAAAAGAGCAGGAGTATAATCGTCATTCCATGCATAAGCTAAGTTTCCTCCCCACGCATTACATGCTACATCATTCGGCAATATGTATGGATAGAAAAGTTTTTTATTTAATCGGGTTTCCTCGTAAGGAGTTAAAACATTATATAAAGTATCCGAACTATTCCCCCAACGGTCAACTACATAAATATCAAACATCCTTTCTTCTGCTTTAAATCCACGAACATAAAAAGGTCCTTTCTCTGCCTGTGTATATTGTACATGAGCTTCATAAGGCTGATTTAACGAATCAGTAGTTACAACATGAATAGAAAGACTCGCTTTTTCTGGATTTTTGAAATTTACATATACCCCACCAAATGTAGCATTCACTTCCAAAGATTCGAAGGTAGTCAGAACAGAAGGCTTCAATGGAGTTACTACTGCAACAGTCGTAGCCCCCTCATTTTCCATCCGGTCCACACAAGACAATTCAACTTCATGTTCATTCATATCTCCAAATCCATTGACAGTCAATTCATTTGCATAGACTGAGGCTCTAGCCTCCATTTCTTTCCCCTGACCAACTTTATAGCGGGCTCTCACATACATGATATCCGGATTATCTGGTAGTTGATAAGATATAACCGCTCCACCCGGAATATTTTTCACTTTAATCTCTGATACTACACCAGGAGCACCAGCTTCCACATCTTTCCCAAAGGGTCTTATGTTATCGTCTTCTTTGCATCCGATTGATAAGAATATCAAGACAAGATGCAATACCATTATATATGATTTCATAATATTCATTTTTACCAACCAGGATTTTGAACTAATTTAGGATTCACAATGCAGTCATAATCTTTTAAGGGCCAAAGATTTTCACGATCTTCATAGTTACGAATAAAATAAGTATTCAGCTTATAATATTCGTTTGTTTCAGATTGATTAATATCCCATCCTTGCAAAGACTTATTAAAGTATTGATTAGCCAGATTCCAGCGTCTTATATCCCAAAAACGCTGCCCTTCCAACGCCAACTCAATCATTCTTTCCTTGCGCACAATTGTCTGAAAGCCTTCATAAGTATTGGGTTTATTGGCATCATTCGCATATAAACGCCATGAATCTTTTACTCCCTTTAGCCCGGCTCTTGCTCTCACTTTGTCAATGTAAGTATAGCAATCCTCAGGCACTGTGCCTTCTTCTTTCTTAGCCTCATTCAAAGCTTCAGCATACAACAGATATAAATCTGCCAACCGTATTATCGGGAAAGGATATGTCTCTATCTGTATGCTTGCAGGAACCATCGCATTCTGATAACGTACCAGCTTCTTTGCAAAATATCCAGTGATTGAATACAAAGTATTTCCACGCTTTCCTGAAGCCTGTTTGGCTTTTGCCTGAAGATACCACATATCATTATCATCCATCTTACCAATGCCATACCAACTGGAACCATCGAAACCTAGTGTTGCATAAAAACGAGGTTCTCTATCAAAGTGTAGTTTTGCAGTCGTATAACCCGGTTGAATATAATACTTATCGGCTTCAGTTGCTACTTGAGTAGTGTATCGCTTACTATAATCATAATTTTTGTCTTCATCCATTGGTACACCATTCTTAGTATAAAAAGTTTCAGCCACAGCCAAAGTGGGTGCAAATGTTCCATTTCGGGCATTATGATATCGGTCGTCAGAAGAGTAATTAGACTCTAACCAAGGCTGACAAAGTACCTGCAAATCTCTTATACCCGATTGTCCACATCCCCAAACAAGTTCTTTATTCCAACGCTCGGTAACCTTGCAACGATTACTTAATGAAAGAATTGTTTCATCACTCAATTGGGTAGAAGACATATTTACGAACTCATAAAGTCCATGTCCCGCTTCCTCCGCACATTGAATGGCCTCCAAACAGGCATCCGCAGCTTTTGTCCATTTCTCATTATCATATACCTGATTAAAGAATGGTTCACCTTCGGCATTTTTGAAATTTGCATAATCCAGATTGCCATTAAAAAACGGGCTCGCTGCAAATGCTAATATCTTAGCCTTAATAGCCTTAGCAGCCGGACGAGTTATTCGTCCCATTTCTGCTGCTTCGTTCTGAATATTCAATGGCAAATATTCGACTGACTCATCTATCAGAGAAACAATATAAGTCACAATATCATCTATCTTATCGCGAACGACTCTCACTTCATCCTCACCAGCCGAAACCGGGATGTTTTCTTTTATAATTGGGATAGGACCATACATTCTCATCATCCAAAAATGATAGAAGGCTTTCAAGACCTTGGCTTCTGCCTTCCATGTTTCTTTATCATAAGCCGAAAGATCAGGAACCTTCTCTATGTTTTCTATAAAAACATTACAATCACGTATCCCTACAAACATGGCTTTTCCCCATTGTGTCCCATTCCAATAATCGACCAAAGGTTCATTGGAATTTTGCATGCCTTTGGCTATCCAAAAAGTCGTTTTATTTGAATAGTCGGCAGAATTATCACTATAATACCACACTTCATCACCTACATCCATCCCCGGGTCGGTTCCAATCTTACCATGTTCCGGAACAAAAGAGTAGCAAGTGAACAGAAATCTTTCAGCAGAACTCTTGTTATTAAAAGCCATCTCTAAAGTCGGCAGATTATCTGGAACAATATCAAGATAATCACATCCAGACAAGAAACCTAAGAGTAGCAGGAAATTAAATATCTTCTTAGTTTTCATATTATTATTCTTTAAAAGTCAACTTGTATACCTAAATTAATAACACGCTGATTGGGATATCCGACTCCTAATCCACCCATCTCCGGATCCCAAAGTTTAAATTTACTGAAGGTCAATAAATTAGTTCCATTCGCATACAAACGCAATTTAGTCAAATGAATCTTCTTTATCATTTGTTGCGGAAAGCTATACCCTAACTCTAATGATTTCAGGCGCATGAAAGAACCATCACGCATCCACCAAGTACTCACTTGAGTATTATTCTTTATCGATTCAGTAGAAAGACGCGGCCAGAATGCATAAATATCACGATGTTCTTCTGACCAATAGCTATCAGCTATCGCCTGAAATAATGCTGTCTTCCGAGTATAAGAACCTGTCGTTGACGGAGGATTATTGAATGGTGCTATCTGCTCCGAATCTATAAAGAAACTAGATCTTGCAGATCCTTGGAAGAAACAAGATATGTCCCAATTCTTAAATCCCATTGACAACCCAAAACCATACGTAATCTCAGGCGTTGTAGGATAACCGATAGGAACTAAGTCAGCATCAGATATCTTTCCATCTTTATTTATATCCTTATACTTGATATCACCAGGCAAATATGTCCCAAAACTTTGTACCGGAGAGTTTGCAATATCTGCCTCATCTACAAAAAGTCGCTCTGCAATATATCCCCATTGTTGGCTCAAACTGTAACCGACTCTTGACCTCCATGGTAATCCGGCAGCAGCATAATCCGGTTCATCAGCCACTTTAAATTCACTTGTCGCATAAGTGAAATTACCATAACCCTGCAACCAAATCTTATTATTAAACCAATGGTTATAATTCACCGACAAGTCTACTCCATGAGATGCAGCTTCACCTACATTAGCACGTACACTAGCCTCCAATCCCATTGTAGTAGGAATAAAACTTCTGTCCATTAGGATTTTAGAACGGTCTTCACGGAAATAGTCAAATTGTACATCCAAACTATTGAACAAGCCTAGTTCAAAACCAATATTCAGCTTCTTTGCAACTTCCCATGTTATAAACTCATTGGGATAACGTACCGTGGAAATCCCATCTTTATAATTTCCCCAGTTGGTTCCAAAAACCTGTCCTCTACCGGAAGAGTTCATATTCATATTAGACAAGTAGAAAAATCGATCTGAATCACTTCCTATTGCATCATTACCGACAAGACCATAAGTAACCTTTAACTTCAACTTATTTGCCACTTTCTCTATCGGTCTCCAAAAAGCCTCATTAGAGAGCATCCATGCACCTCCTATAGAAGGGAAAAAACCATATCTTTCATTCTGAGCGAATCGTTCGGATCCATTGTATCCAAAGTTGAATTCTACAAAATAACGGCTATCATAACCATAAGACATTCGACCAGATATTCCCTGATTTCTTTTAGGTAATGATTTTATAACACTACCGGCATTCCCCAAGAGTTCTTCTTTCCTTTGATATACCAACAAAGCTCCTACATCGTGCAAACCAAACTTCCGGACATAATTGGCTTTAGCCTGCATATATATTTGGGTATAGACATCTTTCGGCCCTTCACTATAGCCCAGATATTCTGTCCCGCTATCAGGATTTAGTGCTTGTAATACATAGTTATCCGACTCTTTATCATAAAAACCAATTTTATAGTAATACGGAGTATAAGAGCGGGAAACATCAAAATAAGAACGTCTCACTGTACTAAAATGCCCTTGTACAGTTAACCCCTCTGTTATAAAGTCCAAATTCTGCTCAATTTCTGCTTGTGCAGAAATGTTGGTACGACTATAATCCTTATACCCGCTAGTCATAATTGCATAAGGATTGATATGGTTAGCTCCCTCCATGTTACCGAAAAGCGGATGTCCTACCCCTTGATTTTGTAAATCAGGCAAATAATATTTAGGAAAATCAACCGGACTTGCGTGTATAGCATGATCGAATAAGATATTACCTCCGTCAACAGGACCACGATAATCATCAAAATCAGCCTGAAAACGCACCTTCACTTCTGTTGTCTTTGTCAGATGAATATTAAAAGTTGATAAGATATTGTACTTCTTCAGGCTAATGTTCGAATTAAAGTTATTCAATCCATCATTCTTAAGTAATCCTGTGTCATTACTAAATGTGCCCGCCAGATAATAAGTTGCCACACTACCACCACCTCTTACATTGAAGTTTACCCGCTGATTAACAGTATAATCTTTAAACATCTCTTTCATCCAGTCTACGGTCGGGTAAACATACGGATTCCTATTGGGAGCCATAGTATTAGCAATTTTAGATTCCGGATAAGGAATGACCCCTTGAGGATCACGTGTCAGAACGGCTTCATTGTTTAATCTCATATATGAAATAGGATCAGCAATATCAATCATCTTCGTCGGAGCTGAAAAGGAATTCTCCACACGAACCGACACCTGAGCTTTTCCTTCCTTTCCTTCTTTTGTTGTTACCAAGATAACTCCATTTGCACCACGTGCTCCATATAACGCTGTAGATGTCGCGTCTTTCAATACTGAGAAACTAGCAATGTCATCGGGCTGTACTCGCGCCAAGTCATCTGACGATACTTCCACATTATCAAGCAAAATCAATGGGTCTTTTTTATAACCAAACGTCGTTACACCACGTATAAAAAAATTAGCATTGTCTTTCCCTGGTTCACCACTACGTTGATACGCTATCACACCTGCCATACGCCCAGCCAAAGAAGTAGTCAGATTACTACTGGGTGTTTTCAGCTCCGCAGGTTTTACAGTCTGAATAGAACCGATTACACTCTCTTTTTTTTGCTTAGCAAAAGCTACTACTGTCACTTCTTCCAGCTCATCCCGTAATTCTTTCATCACAATCTTCATAGACGCTTTTCCTCTAACAGGAACCAGTTGAGTCTCCAAACCTATAAAGGTTATTTGCAAAACATCACTCTCGCCAACTTCGATCGTGAAATTACCATCTATATCAGTTATGACACCGCCAGCTTTCCCTTGTATCTGGACAGTAGCACCTGTTACCGGTGCTCCTGCCTCATCCAATACATTACCTCTAAATTTCTTTGTCTTATTCTGCTGAATCTCTGTTATACTGTCTGTTGCATAAGAAGAAACTACAGGAAAAGGACAACAAAGACCAACTAACAGGATACATGCCCTCCAAGAGATTGACAACCGTCCTCTCTTTGCAAAGTTTGTCATAGTAAACATAAGTTCTCAGATTTAACGTTTAACAAATCATTTCCCGTGCTTTTCGTGATTTCCTTCTTTACCTAAGGCTTCCCCTAAAGCATCGAGCATACCATAACCGAAACGATTGTCCGGCAATAAATAGTGTCCTTCAGACCATTCATTAAAACAAGCAATGGTCAGAATTCGTGGAACTTCCGGATGTTTGTTCAAATACACAAAAGACGATTGAACAAAAGCCTTGAAAGAGGCTGGATTCTCATTCTTAAAAATAGTGCAACCCGGCCATTGACTACGGTCTGCTTTTGCCGGACGATTCGCCGGAGCTATATATCTTGGAGTAGAATCCCATCCCGGAGCTACAGCCGGAACATAAGGAATATCAAACTGACCATGATGTTCATCCCATAACTTAAAAGCCACATCAGCTGCCACTGTTCCATAATCCGGCAATTCGATTTCTTTGGGTTGGAAGCGACCTGCAATCCAATCCATCGGATTATAAGAGCCTACAGTATCATATCCCTCTTCTTTCATATTTCCACAACTGAAACCTGTCACATGAAAATGCAAACCTTTATGTCCCAGTTTTTTTGCATAATCCGTCAACTCCGCAAATAACTGTTTCACTCCTGCTATTCCCAATTTAGATTCCAAACGCCGTGCATCCCAAATACAAATCACCGGCTTATCATCAATTCTCCAATAATTCTCCAAATGGCAATAGCGTGAAATCATATAAGAAAGGCTTTTCCAACACTCTTCTTTAGAGAAATCGGGAGCATCAAAACTTGGAGGATAAGCATTACTTCCATCAGTACGCTTCGTTGGATACAATACATACCAAGGATGATTGGTCCACATACAAGCAAACTTTACGTCTTTTGTATTACTAGCTTCCAGAAAACCATTTTCCAATGCTTCATGCAGACATGGTTTACCATCATACCAATACCAATCCCAAATCAAAACATCAATGCCACTTTGTTTGCAAAGCTTGTTATATGTCTCCCAAGTAGAAGGCTTACTCTCATCAAGCTCCCCTAACAAGGGCGTACGTGGCTGTTGATGCCCTTCAAACCAAGGACGAGCGCTACGAATCAAATTATATTCAGTCCAGCCCTGAGAATATATTTTATTATGCAAAGCCGAAGCATGATAATTAGGAAAAGCATAAGCAGCCACCGTTAATCCTTCCGGTTTCTTTAACAAAGCAGGATCACCTGCCAATGTTTCAAGATCATCAGGCAAACGATAAATCTTCTCTTTACTTTTTTTCTGTGCATAAACAGGCAATAC
>OKYQ01000621.1_pt1 | contig 9615 bp, 6 predicted proteins | sample 1608241 | NCBI WGS metagenome assembly OKYQ01 (sample SAMN02674792, study PRJEB24791) | human gut metagenome, SKBSTL006 | isolation source: stool | host: Homo sapiens | place: USA
TGTTCATACGAGGCCCCGTTGTCCTTGTTGTATTTATCCAAGGCCTCTTTGTCATAACCCACTTGTATAGTCACCGGGCTTTGGCTGATATTGGCCAGCCGGGGTGTCAGATAGGTTATTCCGCCATCGGGCTCTAAAGTGAAGTTGACGATGGCGGGGTGTCAGATAGGTTATTCCGCCATCGGGCTCTAAAGTGAAGTTGACGATGCCTTTATTATCGGGTGTTTCCATGTATACTGCGTTTTCCGAGCCTGAACCTTCTCCGTCGGCATAGTCACAGGCGGAAAAGAGCGGGCAAAGTATGCCGATCGCAATAAACAGATATTTGTAAGATACGTTACATTTCATGTTTCAAACTGTTTTTAGGTTAATTATTTTACGGGAGGATTCATGATAGAGATGGCCTTTCTGATGTTAACATAGGCTTCGTCTTCAAATGCGTCTTCATTAATATGAAAGACTCCGATTCCTCCCACATTGCCTTGTTTGGAAGCCACGTAACCGGCGTATGTACCCGGGAATCTGCTTCGTGCACCGGGCTTGTTCTGAAAGCTTTCCGTAAATACGAGCTGTTCGGGTTTGATATTCAACCGGTTTTGGATATCATTGGTCCATCTCTCAAAACTGGAAGCCGATCCGTTGTAAGATTGAACGACAAAACGGTCGAAATACTGTGCCGCACGCGGGTCCAGCCAGTGGATAGAGCCGTTCAGATGAAACAGTTTGTCCGGGCCCAGCAGCTCGCGCATGGTCTTCATAAACAAGATTTCTTTCTCTTTATTATAATCGCGTGAGCAAGAAGTCAAATTGCCGCAATGGTTGCCCGGCTTGAACGGTGATGCGTATGACGGCTCATAGTCATAATCGAATCCGTCGTAGCCGTATTTGTTGATTGTGTCTACGATGGCTTGCGCATACTCTTTGATGGCTTGAGTATCATCGGCGGGCCATTGGTCGCGTCCCCATTTTATCTGGTCGCCTATATCTTCTATAATCCAGCCGATAATGACTTTGGTTCCTTTGGCCTGTACGCTCCGCAACTCTTTGATTTTTTCTTCGCTCAGAGAGTGCCAGTTTCCCCATATCGAAACAACATCCATGCTGTCCGGCAAAAGAGACAGGCGGGGATATTTTCCCGCTCCGTCCGGTTGCCAGGCATTGAACCACCCGAACATAATGGGGTGCTTGGTGCTTTTGTAAGCTCTCAGGTTCTCCAGGTATTTTTCGTAGGCAGCTTCGTTCTCTTTATGCCTTTTTTCTTCTTCGGCCCACTTGATGGAGTCGCGTTTGGAGTAAAGGTCACCCACTGCTTCGTTTTCTACATCGAGTTTCTCCGGTGAGGTCCAGTCATCGCATGCGACGAAGCCTACCAACAATGCTACTCCGATAAATGTAAAAATGGTATTTCTCATATTCATGTTTCTTTAATTTTCAGGTTCATTACTATTTGCTTTTTTTGTCCCACCATACTTTGGTGGCAGCATTGTCTACTCCTCCCAAATACTGGCTGATGGCGTTGTGGAGGTTTTCGCCGTTTTGTTCATATTCGGTACGGGGATAGGGCAGTCTCCTTACGCCTCCCAGGTCGTATCCGTTTCCGATCAATACTGCGGAGTTCGTTTTATTTTCGGCAACGACTATTTGGCGGGGATATCCGGTACGTCTCCACTCGGTCCATGCCTCTTGACCGTTGGGGAAGATGGCGAGATATTTTTGAGTGATGATACGTTCCAGTTTTTCTTCTTCCGTAGCTCCGTTTTCCCAACGGATGGTGATGCTGCTCGGAGCATTGGCGCTCAACTCGCCGTTGGAGGTATCGGTGTAGTTGGCCGGTTTGCGGGTGGAGTCTTTCAGATAGGTTTCGGCCGACGAATTGTCCAGTCCATTCTCACTGAACGACATGCGGATGCCTGCGTTGTAGAAGTCGCCGGCACTGCCGCCCATATCGAATCCGGCCAGTGCCCCTTCGGCTTTCAAGAAGCATACTTCGGATGCTTTCATCCAATAGAGAGGGTCGTCTTCATGCACGTTCGGGCGTGTGAATCCGTTATAGGCGTCTCCGGACTTGGCGATCCCGCAACGTACGGCTTTGAAACCATTGTTTTTGACAAAGTATACGGCAGCGCGGGCGTCATTGTATCCTGCCAGGTAAGAATAGATGGTGGCCCCCATACGGGTGTCATTGTATTCTTCGTTGATCACTTTCAGCGGATTCTTCATCTGCAGGCCGGCTCCTTTACCCATCTGGGCTGCCAGTTCTTTACTGTCGATCAGGCCTGCGGGATGCTTCACGGCTTTCTCCGCATATTCTTTGGCGAGTCCCGCATCGGCAAAACGGACACGGATGGCCAGGCGGAGCATCAGCGAATTGGCAAAGCGCATCCATTTATTGACATCGCCGTTATAAACAATGTCGAAGGCAGGCAATACTTCTTTGCTCTTATTCGAGTAATCGTCCAGGGTTTGGACAGCCTCTTCCAGTTCTTTCAGAAAAGAGCGGTATACGCTTTCCTGAGAGTCGTATGCCACTTTAAAAGAACCTTTGCCCACTTGTGAGTAGGGGATGGGGCCAAACATATCCGTAGTGCGGTGCAGTGCCGCGATCTTGATGATCTGGGCTAGGGCATAAATCTCGTCATTTCTTGTCCCTTCATCCTGCGAGATGCGTTTTATCTGCATCCATGGCGAATATACATCCGTCACCATAAAAGAATACACATAGTTCACCCAGTTTTCGTACATGAAATAGTTGGTGAAATTCTTGCTGCCGTTGAATTTGTTGTCTCGGGGAGACATGTATCCCGCCCAGGCGTCACCGGCCAGATTTACTCCGATCTGATAGCGGTTTACCGGTTCTGTACTTTCTGAAGCGGTGCCGATGGGGATTACACTTTTTTCAAGATTGGGCAGGTAGGCTCCGTAAATAACTCCGTCCATCTTTTCATCTTCTTTCGTCGGGAGCAACGGGTTCCGGTTGATATCTTCGGATATACACGAGGTGCATAGTGTTGAACCCAAGAGGGCTATGACCGATAGAGTTCTCCACATATTCTTTACTTTATTTAATTTCATAGTGTTGCATTTTTTAAAGGTTATAATTCAATCTTCACGCTAAATCCCACACTACGCAAACTGGGTGGCATAAAGACATCTCCCCGGTTATAGGTACCTGTCGAAGAGGTCATTTCCGGATCGAATGGGGCTTTATTATAGATCATCCACAAATTGCGCCCGATGGCGGAAACTGTCAGCCGGTTGATCACATTTCCGAACCATTTGCCCGGTAGGGTATAGCTCAGGCTGGCTTCTTGAAGACGGATATTGGTTGCTTTGTATGCATAATATGCCATCAGTTGTTCGCCGCCGATGGTCGTATAATATTTTTCCGCGTCGTATTGGGTTCCGTTCACCCATACACCACCGTTCTGACGCGCTTTATAAGTGTCTTTCGATACACCGTAGTCGTCAAGGAATGCTTGGGTGGAAGAGGTGACAATACCTCCGAAACGTCCGTTGAACAGCAGGTCCAGAGTAATGTTGTTCCAGGTGACATTGTGTCTCCAGCCGATCGAGAAGTCCGGATTGACCGATCCTATCTTGATGCGTTGTGAGCGGTCTACTTTATATCCTCCTTCTTCTTCGATCAGTTTACCGTCTTTGCCCCTGGCAAGGATGCCTTTTACATATACGTCTCCGATGGCGTCCTTTTCCCGCAGGTAAACTCCTCCCTTATCCTGCAGGGTCAGTTCAGTGATGCTGAACAGCGAACCGTCCGAAGGGTTCTTATAGTCATGCACCATCTTCATGATTTTATTTCGGTTGGCTGTATAAGTCAGATTGGTGGCATATCCCACTTTTCCGAACTGATCGTTATAGCCTAATGACAGTTCGATACCTTTGTTGCGCACTTTACCCGCTTGTACATAGAAGCCCGAGTATCCCGAAGCAGGAGACATGCTGGAAAGGAAGGTCTGGTTGTAGGTATCTGTCAGGTACACCGTGGCATCGATATTGATTTTGTTGTTGAAAAGTCTCAGGTTAGTTCCCAACTCATACGATTTGGTTTGTTCTGCTTTGAAGTTCGGGAAAGGATAGACAGATATCGGATTGATGACTCCGCCTTTCATGGGATCGGTGACAGTTCCGGGAGTCAATCCGGTATAGTTGATCGGTCCTCCTACTTCGGCGAAGGAAGCTCTCATCTTCCAGAATGAAATAAATTTAGGCAGACTTACCATCTCAGAGATTACGCCCGACACTCCGACAGAAGGATAGAAATAGGTGGGCTGGTCAGAGTTGACTAACTGGGAAGCCCATTCCTGTCGTCCGGTAAGTGTGAGGTAAAGCATGCTTTTATATCCCAGCTCGGTGCTTACAAAGACCGAATTGTTACGTGTATGGGTGTGCGATTGCGAACCGGGTCCGGAAGCCGGATCGAAGTTATAGGCAGAGAACAGGTTGGGGACGGTAAACAGTTTTCCTCCGATGCCCATGCCGGTGGTCAGGTGATCTTCATAACTGAATCCGGCATTTGCCGTCAGGTTGAAGTTACCGAAATTCTTGTTCACATTCAGCATAATATCCGCATAGGTCTGCTGATATTCTTCCATGCTCCGGTTGTAGGCTCCTTTGTCCGATTGGGCATGCAGCTTGATTGTCGAAGCGTGTAATTTGCGCTCGGAAGTAGTGTTGGTGTTATCCACACGTATACGTCCTGCTATGTTCAGCCAACTGAGAATATCGTATTTTACGTTGGCATAAAACATGTAACGTTTCTTTTTGGAAACAAACATTTCGCGGTTCACAATCCAGTACGGGTTTTCCAGATTCAGGCCCTGATCGCCATAAGACCATTCCTGTATGGGGAATTTTCGGTTGGTGTCATAGCGCTCGTACACCTTGACTGCTTCGAAATCTTCACCCCGCGGAAAGAGATACAGAGGTACCAGCGGATTAAAGTAACGCCCTGCCGACAGCATATTCTGGTCTCCCTGCAGAACATAACTGGCTCCCAGGTCGAGATGGAGTTTGTCATTCAGCATACTCGCGGTGTTGCGTAATGTGAAGTTGTAACGATAGTATTCGTTGTTGGGAATGATGCCGGTGGAGTTTGTTGTTGCCACCGATACGAACGTTTGATTATTTTTGTTTCCTACTGAAAAATTGGCGGCATTCATGATATTGGCGCCTGTCTTGAAGAAGTCTTTCGGGCGGAACGTTGAAGGCTGTTGCAGCATCTCACCCCAACTCTTGTATGATCCTTTTGCATTACCGTATCGGTTTTGAAATTCCGGCATTACATACGGGGTCATAAACTCCGTATTGTTGGAGATCGAGATTTTCAGTTTGCCTTCCTGCCCTTTCTTGGTGTTAATCAGGATAACACCGTTGGCTGCCGATGAACCATACAGGGCTGCGGCGGCCGGACCTGTCAGTATCGATAGACTTTCGATGTCCTCCGGGTTGAAGTCGGAAATACCTTCACCTCCTCCCGGAGTGCTATAGTCATTGTTGATTTCGCCTTTTGAAGGGTTGCCGATAGGCATACCGTCCACCACGTAGAGCACATTATTGTTTCCTACGATAGACTTGGCTCCGCGCATGACAACACGGGTCGCCCCGCCGATGCCCGAGGAACTCCGGTTGATGGATACACCTGCAACTTTCCCGGTCAATCCGTTCACGAAGTTGGCATCTTTCACATCGTTGATAGCATCCGATTTTACCTGCTGAACACTGTAACTCAATGCCTTTTCCGCACGTTTGATACCCAGTGCGGTAACAACTACTTCGTCCAGTGCCTTGGCGTCTTCTTCCAATACGACAGTTAGCGAAGAAGCATCGCCCACTATAATATATTGGGTGGTATAGCCTACGTAGGAGAATTCAATGATATTTCCTTTGGCAGCCAGAATGGAAAATCGTCCGTCAAGACCGGTGACGGTTCCTGTGGGGCTGCCTTTGAAGGAGACGTTGACTCCGATCAAGGGATCTCCTTTGTCATCTTTCACTATCCCCGACAGTTTTTTGCTTTCGACTTCCACTTTTGATTGCGGAATAATCATGATATATTTGTCTTTGATTTTGTAGGAAAGCCCCGTTCCGGACAGGATAGAAGCCAGTGTCTTATCCAGAGATTCAGCATTAATATTCAGGTTAACGCGCTTGGTTTTCTCAAGTTTGGATTCGTTGAAAGCGATCAGATAATCAGATTGTTTCTCAACCTCCCGCAATGCTTCCTGCAACGTGATATTCTTTTTCTTGATTGTTATTTTTACGTTGTTTTGAGCAAAGGCAGCCGTTTGTAGAATAAAACAGCTAAAAATTATAAAAAAAATAGACTTTAATCGATAAAAATTCATAGATTTGAACGAATTTTAGTGTTAAATCATAATATTTATTTCCCAAAAAGTAAAGCATAAGCTTTAACGCAAAGAATTCAGATTTCATATCCGGAATCAGGTGGCCGCCTCTTTCCGGATACTTTTTTACATACTAAACAGTTGTTTTTAAGGTTAAACAAATCAATATATTAAATCATTTTATTTTTTTGTCTCCGGTTTTATATAACATATATTTCCCTTCAGTTCATGACTGAATCCTCCCACAACTTCCTGCATAATGTTCAGGATATCTTCCAAAGTGGATTTTTCACGAAAACGGAAGTTGAATTTATCATCATTAAATAAATTGGCGTTATACTGGAAGGTGACTGCATAGCGTCTTTCCAGCTCGTTCAGGATTTCTGACATGGTGACGCCTCTGAATACGTACATTCCTTTTTGCCAGGCTGTTACGTCTTCGATGTTTGCTTCGGCGAGTCGGCTTTCTCCCGTACTTTTACGATAAGTGACCTGCTGTCCGGGAGTGACGATATAACTCTCTTTCCCATTGTCGCATTCCACTTTTATTTTTCCATGGATCAAAGTTGCAATCATTTCGTTCTCTTCCGGATAAGCAGCGACATTGAATTCAGTGCCCAAGGCTGTCACCGACATGGTACCCGATCTGACAATGAATGGCTGACCGGAGTTTTTCTTTACTTTGAAGTTGGCCTCACCGATTAGGTAAACTGTGCGGGTTTCACCTTTAAACTTTTCGGGGTAGAGCAAGATACTGCCCGAGTTGGTTTGTACTATGCTGCCGTCCGGAAGACGAAGGCTGCTCAGTCGTCCGTCCGGTGTTATGTTTTCAATAAGGGGAGCTTCGGCAAAGTGCTGTTTGGTCATTTGAAAAGTGACCGAAACTGATACGATCAGCAACGCTATGGCAGCCGCATAATGTGCGAAACGGATACGTGGCTGATGTCTGTCCCCGGAGTTGGCTCCGACTTTGGTATATACCGATGCAAGAGAATCCCAAGTAGTCCTGTCCACCTTTCCTTCCGTTTCGTTCCATAAATCGTGCAGTGCCGTCTCCTTTTCCCCGGCATGCTCGTGATCGAGCAGCCATCGGTGGATCTCTCCGGTGAGCTTTGGGTCGGGGTCGGAGGTGGCAAACAAACGGATGATTCTCTGAATATAATTCTTCATTTTTATAGCCTTTATATAGATAAGACAATTAGGTGTGACTGATTACTCAACCGAGATAGAAAAAAAATAGGGTGAGGAGTACTTTTTTTAAATCGATTAGTGCCAAATAGATGTGGCGCTCTACAGTGCGGATCGAAATATCCAGCTCGTCGGCGATTTCCTGATTACTTTTTTCCTGTGTCCGGCTCATTCGGAAGATTTTCCTCCTCTGTTCGGGCATATTGGCAATCGTAAGTTTTATCAGAAGTTCACTTTCCTTGGCATAAAGTTGATCGTGAATGTCAGTTTCGGATATAGCCGGCTCCTCTTTTGTGCATTGCTCCTGATAGGTCTGCCGGATTGATTTATGTTTTAGAAAGTTATAAATATGGTTGCGGACCATAGTATATATGTAGCTGTTCCAAGTTTCCTGATTTTCCCAAATCTCAGGATTAGTCCATAGTTTTGCGAATATATCCTGGGCTATATCCTCTGCATCTTCTTCTGACTTCAACAATTTCCATGCAAACGCTTTGACTTTGGGATAAGTCATAATGAAAAACTGCTCAAATTTCTTCTTCTTATTAGACTCGTTATTTAAAATCATTTAGTAGAATATAAGGCTGATTGTGATTTTTTCAAAAATAAGGCTTTGGTTTTTAAAATTCCAAAAGTAAATGGTTTAAAACAAACAAGCAAATTTTTAATAGATAAAAAAAAGAGACCTCTTTTTAGTTTTATGAAAGATTGAAACGATTGTTTTTATTTTTGTGATGCCGGCAACTTCTTTTATAGCAAACTGATAAGGCATCTGTTTGAACCGCCTGTTAATATTATTTTTTGTGACTGAACGGTTGGCGGAATATCGGCGGGAACTGAATGGGGAGACATATTCCGGTGACGTTGGGAGTACCGGACGGAGGTCGGTAAAATGGTGGACGCGTGAAGGGAATTAAAAAAGCACTACTGGCTCTTCAATATAGTTGGTAATGCCTGTCAAGCCGTTTTCTATTCGTATTTTCGTATGGTTGCAACCAGAAGAGGGATAGTTGTACTCGCAACGCCGGATGGCTCTGCCTGATTGGGTGCGGAGGTATGAAAGGGGGGACATATGTGTGAAAGCAGTTCGATAGGGAGATTTTCGAACCGGAGGTTATTGTAAAGAAGTAGTGTGGATTGTTTAAAAAGAAAGCCCGTCCTCCTTTTAGGAGAAACGGGCTTTCTTTTACTATGACATTATTGGATTCTTTGCTGATTATACGATTCCTTGTGCCATCATTGCTTTGGCTACTTTCATGAATCCGGCAACGTTAGCACCCTTCACATAGTTTACGTACCCGTCCGGTTCGGTACCGTACTGTACGCAAGCTTCGTGAATGTTCTTCATGATGCTCTTCAGTTTTTCGTCCACCTCTTCCGAACTCCAGCTCAGTTTGATAGAGTTTTGAGTCATTTCCAATCCTGACACAGATACACCGCCTGCATTGGCTGCTTTACCCGGAGCGTACAAGATCTTAGCATCCTGGAACACTTTGATGGCTTCAGGTGTAGAAGGCATGTTAGCACCTTCCGATACGGCTATCACCCCGTTGGCAACCAACTTGCGTGCATCGTCTCCGTTAAGTTCGTTCTGAGTGGCTGAAGGCAGTGCGATATCACCCTTTTCACCCCAGGGGCGGGCTCCTTCAACATATTTACAACCATAAGTTTCGGCATATTCGCGGATACGTCCACGATAGAGGTTCTTCAACTCCATGATGTAATCCAGTTTGGCGCGGTCGATTCCGTCCGGATCGTAGATGTAACCATCGGAGTCGGACATGGTAACTACTTTACCACCGAGTTCCAATACTTTTTCGGCAGTGTACTGAGCCACGTTACCCGAACCGGAGATCAGGCATACTTTACCTTTCAGGTCGGTTCCTTTGGTCTTCAGCATTTCCATCAGGAAGTAGATGTTACCGTAACCTGTAGCTTCCGGACGGATCAGTGAACCGCCGAATTCGCGTCCCTTACCGGTGAATGTTCCGGTAAATTCGTGAGATAACTTCTTGTACATACCGAACATGAAACCTACTTCGCGGCCACCTACACCGATGTCACC
>OKYQ01000675.1_pt1 | contig 9127 bp, 10 predicted proteins | sample 1608241 | NCBI WGS metagenome assembly OKYQ01 (sample SAMN02674792, study PRJEB24791) | human gut metagenome, SKBSTL006 | isolation source: stool | host: Homo sapiens | place: USA
TATTTTATTCTTGTGTGCAAATAACAAGCCTTTTGCATTGAAAACACTTGCTATTTGCATTTAAAGAACAAGCTTTAACGTAGCGTTAAAACAAAGCTTTGGGCGAGAGAAATCTTGTGCTTTAAAAACACTGTGTTTTAGTTCGTTAAGCACACTTTTTACTTCTTTGTTTCGCTGAATCCCTTTCTGGTCAAAAGCCTGTATATTTGCTTTTTTGTCAACTACAAATAGGGGACTGACACTCTCTGCTACCTTCTTTTCGTCTTGTTTAGCGCCGCTATCAGGTATCTTCCTTTGGCTCCGATGTCGCTCCAGCAAGTGTTGGCAATCAGTTTCCATACCGTCGTTCCCTTCCTCCCATAGTCCGACAGCCTGAGTATGGAGTTTACTTCCCCGGTGTCGGTAATGCTCAATCTCTTTAGCGTGTCCATCAGTCCCGAGTAATTGTGCGTCATTGTATTGAAGGCGTATCCCGGTATCGGGAGATAAGCAGAATCCCCCTTCCGCTCTTCTTCCTCCCCTTTGGGGGGAGCTGAGGGGGGAAATTCTTTATTTTCCTCTGCTTTCTTTTCTTTTACTTTACTTTGTCCGGAATTGCATGCATTTTTTGCGTTAACGGTTACATCATGTACTACATTTCCCGGGCTAATGGTTACATTTTCACCTTCCGGCGCTTCTGTTTCCTGCTGAGTCAAGTCGTTCACCAGCAGATAGGGCAATGCTTTCAGATCCCTTTTTCTTCGCTTTGTTGCCTCCATCCATATCTTCTGTATGTTTGCCGAAGTCAGTATTCCGTTTGCCAGATAACTGTTTCTGTCCAATATTCCTTTGATGAAGAGGATCTCAATGATCCCCTGTACCTCAGCGGCCTGCACCTCTCTTCCCGCCTTGTTGGCAAAAATCAGACACTGCTCTTCATCCCAACGGATGAAGTATCCCTCTTTGTATATTTTGCACAGCAGTTTCAGTACGATTGCCGAACCCTTTATTCCATATTTAGCTTCTATCACTTCCATTGCGTTCTCTTCCATGAAGTTTACGCCCACCGGGAAATAGTTGATCCCGTCATATGCTATTGCCATTGTTTTTTAGATTAGTCGTTTGTACTTTCAATAATACATTCACCATAAATTACCCCGGATTCCCAAAGATGTCTTCACTTGATTTCTCAAAATAAAAATAATTCATCGGTGAAAATCCGTGTAATCTGTGGTGGCGCCCTATACGATCGGTCTCCACTCCATGAAGTTCTCCACTTGGAATGTCGTCCATCGCTGTTCGTCCACATTCCAGTAGACTACTGCGCCTTCTATTTTTGTGGGATCATACTTCTTACGGAACTCCGCTTCGTAGTAAATCAATGTTGCTTTTACCAGTTGGAAACTCCCGTTTTGTTTTCGGTAAGCTACCGTCGCATGTCCATATTGCATATGGTCCAGGAGTGCTTCAAGTCGTTCTGCCATCCATTCGGCGCACGACTCGGTGTATCCTTTCTCGAAGACGATCCGTTTTTTCCATCTCAGTTTCATGGCTTCACTTTGTGACGCCGGGCTTTTCAACTTCTTCATATTATAATGATTTTAAAGTTTATAAATTGTTTGTCGGCCCGAAGGTAGAGTGTTTGCCGATTAGGTTGGAGTATAATAATTCATGGTGTGTTTTCTTGTCTATTTTATGCCAATGGATTTATCTCGTAGCATTTCGTTCCAGATGGTGTTTGTTTCCTTTAGAATAGTGCTGAACTTCAATGGAATGAATATTCCATTTCGAATATTCCCTAATAGTTTTTTGTCGTCTATATATCGTGCTAATGCAACTTGTGATGTCTCCTTTTTTATACCCATTGCCCCATCTTGATAGAGTGTGATTAGTAGCTTTAAGCATTCGTAGTGTTTCAAAACAATCCCTTGTATGGGTTTCTCCTTTTTTCGTCCTCTGTTTGACTTAAGGTCTCTATTGTCAGAGATTTGCTTGTTGCCCGTTTTGTTTTTTTTGAATTCTTTTTTTTTCTTCTTGTTGTTTGTTTTCGTAGTTCATAATCTTTTTAATTTTAGTGATTTTTATTTGTATAAAATGTTGCAAAGGTATGGACGAAAAATTTAGTAAACTTACAAATATAAGATAAATTGTGGAATTTAATTTCTTTTTAGAGGTAAGCTGTTGGCTTATAGTGAGATAATTTGTTTAAGGAGAGATGTTTCAAAAAACGTTCGTCTATTTGAACGCAAAGATAAGGGGTATTTTCATAATAGCAAAATGTTTAATTAAAAAAAAGATTTGCACTCTTGCCTTTCTACCTTAATATATTAATTTCTAGATAGATATCTATGGATAAAAATCTCTTTTTTATCTGTCTGCTTTTATGTTTCGATAATGAAAAAATGAATACAAAAATAGTGTTCAAATAGACGAACGTTTAAAAACACGTTTTTTTAGTATAATTCGTTTGTTTATAGTTTCTTACCAGATAGGTAATGAGTAACTACAAGAAACCGTGGCAAGAGAGTACAAAGCTTGCCGTATATTACATAAAGTACTCGCAAGTGATTGAATTTCAAGTGTATGTAAGAAGTTCAAAGCCCCGGGAGAATGTCCTTTTATGAAATAATCGTATAATGGAAGTGGAAAAAGAGACCGAAATATGGTTCGCTATGCGTGCCACTTATCGTCGAGAGACTGACGCTATGCGGTTGCTTGCGAAAGAGAACTTGGGCTGTTTTGTTCCTATGCAATATAAGATAAGTATAAAGAAAGGGAAAAAAGTCCGTGTTTTGGTTCCTATCATTCACAATCTGATTTTTATTCATGCTTGTCCTTCCGAAGTGAAGCGTGTCAAGTCTATGGTTGCTTATTTGCAATATATCACCGATACCCGTAGCGGCAAGAAGATCATTATCCCCGACAATGAAATGCAGCGTTTCATTGCTGTAGCCGGTACTTACAGTGACCATCTTTTATACTTTCAACCCGATGAACTCAACTTGTCCAAAGGAACCAAAGTCCGTATTACAGGTGGTGACTTCGAGGGCCAAGAAGGTGTTTTCCTGAAAGTGAAAGGTGCCCGGGATCGTCGCGTAGTCATTGCTATACAAGGTGTCATAGCCGTTGCCATGGCCACTATTCACCCTGATCTTATAGAAGTAATCAAATAATTCATAATTCAAATTTATTATGACTCTTTCCGAAGAAGTAGCTTCCCTTCAGCGTGCCGCGCACGACCTGATGTATTTGGGCATGGACGGGAGTCCCATTTACAGCGATGACTTGTCCCGCCGCAACAATGAAGTTTACCGCTTGACCACAACATTGTATAATTCCGGTGTCCAAGGTTCCACGGTTGAAGAACAGGCCTCTGTCTGTCTCGCTCTCCTAATGGGTTACAACGCATCGTTCATCGACCACGGAGAAAAGCGCGAACATGTCCAGAAGATATTAGATCGTTGCTGGGATATCCTCGATACTCTTCCCGCTTCACTATTGAAGCTTCGTCTGCTTACCGCCTGCTATGGTGAGGTATTCGACGAGCCTTTGGCTGACGAAGCCCGTGCAATCATCGCTTCTTGGGATTCGGTGTCACTTACTAGTGAACAGCAAGAGGCTATCAACGAGTTTCAGACTGTGGTGGATAATCCTTATCCGTGGGAGTATGTTGAAGAATAAATTTGGATGAACGAAAGATAATGATTTTTAAGTAAGATACTTATCTGTAAGCACTCAAATTAGGGCTCAAAAATGATATATATCTTTGCTGCCAATCGACAACCAACTGTTATGGCTGTATGCCAATAGTTAAAAATCAATCGAATTCCCTTTAAGTTTTAATTATGAAAGGTATTGTTTTGGCCGGTGGTTCCGGCACTCGCTTATATCCGATTACCAAAGGAGTCAGTAAGCAGTTACTTCCGATATTCGATAAACCGATGATCTATTATCCTATCTCTGTACTCATGTTGGCAGGGATTCGTGAGATTTTAATTATCTCCACTCCTTATGATTTACCCGGCTTTCAACGTTTGCTGGGTGACGGTTCTGATTATGGAGTGCGATTTGAATATGCGGAACAACCTTCTCCTGATGGTTTAGCACAAGCTTTTATTATTGGTGAGAAATTTATCGGTGATGATTCAGTATGTTTGGTTTTGGGTGATAATATTTTTCATGGTAATGGCTTTTCGGCTATGTTAAAAGAAGCGGTCCGGATTGCTGATGAAAAGCAAGAGGCAACGGTGTTTGGTTATTGGGTGAATGATCCGGAACGTTATGGTGTTGCGGAGTTTGATAAGGGAGGTAAGTGTCTTTCCATTGAAGAAAAGCCGAAAGTACCTAAAAGCAATTATGCCGTTGTTGGACTTTATTTTTATCCTAATAAGGTTGTGGAAGTTGCTAAGAACATAAAACCTTCTGCCCGTGGTGAGTTGGAAATTACAACTGTGAATCAGTATTTTCTGAAAAAAGAACAATTGAAAGTACAGACTTTGGGGCGTGGCTTTGCTTGGTTGGACACAGGTACGCACGACTCTTTGAGTGAAGCAAGTACCTTTATCGAAGTGATTGAGAAACGTCAAGGGTTGAAAATAGCATGTCTGGAAGGCATTGCACTTCGTCAAGGGTGGATTAATTCTGATAAAATGAAGAAATTGGCTCAGCCTATGTTGAAAAACCAATATGGGCAGTACCTTTTGAAAGTAATTGATGAATTAGCGGCAGACCAATAATGAATATAATAGAAACTGATATAAAGAGTGTTGTGATTATTGAACCTCGTTTGTTTCGTGATGAACGCGGTTATTTCTTTGAATCTTTTAATCAAAATGTGTTTATAGAGAAAGTTTGTAAAACGATGTTTGTCCAGGATAATGAATCTAAGTCGAGTTATGGAGTGATTCGTGGTCTGCATTTTCAGAAACCACCTTTTGCACAAAGTAAGTTGGTCCGGGTTGTGAAAGGCGCTGTTCTTGATGTAGCTGTCGATATCCGCAAAGGCTCTCCCACATTTGGAAAACATATTTCGGTTGAATTGACAGAGGATAATCATCGCCAGTTTTTTATTCCCCGTGGCTTTGCTCATGGCTTTTCTGTTTTAAGTGAAGAAGTGGTTTTTCAATATAAATGCGATAATTTTTATGCTCCTCAGTGTGAAGGAGCTATTGCTTGGGATGATCCAGATTTAGGTATTGATTGGAAAATACCAATGGAGGAAGTCATTTTGTCAGAGAAGGATTCTTGTCATTCAGCCTTAAAAGATGCCGCCTGGTTATTTGATTATTATGATAAACAAGATATGCTCTAAGGAGGACATTGACAATTAATATGTTTTTAAATGAGTTAAAAGACATAGCTTGGCAGTCTGCTCAGATTGTGGAAGAGTATAATCCTGCTCGCATTCGTAAAGATGCCTGTGGAGCTTGGATTGCCTATGCTGATTTTAATAATCGCAACAGCCTCTTTGGATGGGAATTGGATCATATTTATCCTGTTTCGCGTCTAAAGTTGCAGAATGTACCGGAGGAACTGTGGGATAATCCGTTAAATATTCGTGCTTTTCATTGGCAGAACAATCAGAGTAAAGGTAATTCTTATCCTATGTATACGGCTGTTGTTTCAGATGAAGGTGCAACCAATATGAAATGTGAAGCTGTTTATTTGGTGAATGAAGCATTACAATACAGCCTTCGCAAACTTTTTAAAATAACCGAATAATCATTATTTATTATAGCTTATGAATATTGCAATAGTAGGTACAGGCTATGTTGGGCTTGTATCAGGAACTTGCTTTTCCGAAATGGGTATCAATGTTACTTGCGTGGATGTAGATGAAAAAAAAATCCAGAAACTTCAGGATGGTGTTATGCCTATCTATGAACCGGGGTTGGATGAATTGGTGGAGCGCAATGTCAAAGCCGGACGTCTCCATTTTACCACCGATTTAACTACTTGCCTGGATGAAGTGGAAATTATTTTCAGTGCGGTAGGTACTCCGCCGGATGAAGATGGCAGTGCCGATTTGAAGTATGTTTTGGAAGTGGCCCGTACAGTAGGGCGCAATATAACAAAACATGTTGTTTTGGTTACAAAGAGTACTGTTCCAGTAGGTACAGCCAAAAAAGTTCGTGCGGTTATTCAGGAGGAGCTTGACAGGCGGGGTACGGACCTAGAGTTTGACGTGGCATCCAATCCTGAATTCTTGAAGGAAGGAGCTGCCATTAAAGATTTTATGGCCCCCGATCGGGTGGTAGTCGGTGTTGAAAGTGAAAAGGCAAAAAAAATAATGGAGAGACTTTACCGTCCATTTACCTTGAACGGTTATCCTATCCTGATGATGGATGTCGCTTCTGCTGAAATGACAAAATATGCCGCCAATGCTATGCTTGCGACACGTATCAGCTTTATGAATGATATAGCTAACCTTTGTGAACGTGTTGGTGCCAATGTGGATAATGTTCGTAAGGGTATGGGGGCAGATTCCCGTATTGGAAGTCGTTTCCTTTATGCCGGATGTGGTTATGGGGGATCTTGCTTTCCGAAAGACGTAAAGGCATTAGTTCATACCGGTATTCAGAACGGCTATCATATGCAGGTGATTGAAGCGGTTGAGGCGGTGAATGAAAAGCAAAAAAGCATTGTCTTCGATAAATTGCTGAAAGCTTTTGGAGGAAACCTGCAGGACAAAATTGTTGCTATGTGGGGATTGTCGTTTAAGCCTGAAACTGATGATATGCGTGAGGCTCCGGCGTTGGTTGTTATTGAAAAATTGTTGCAGGCTGGTGCTATCGTGAAAGTTTTTGATCCGGTTGCAATGGAAGAAACGGAACGCCGTATCGGCAAAAAGGTAATTTATTGTAAAGATATGTATGAGGCTGTGATAGATGCTGATGCCATTGCCTTGATGACGGAGTGGAAACAGTTCCGCATGCCGAGTTGGGCAATCATCCGTAAAGCGATGAAGAATTTTGTTGTAGTGGATGGTCGTAACATTTATGATGGTGAAGAGTTGAAAGAGTTAGGTTTTACATATTCTCGTATCGGACAAAAATAAAAAAATGATGAAACGAATTTTAGTAACAGGGGGTGCCGGATTCATAGGTTCCCATCTTTGTGAGCGTTTGCTCAATGAAGGTAATGATGTTATCTGTTTAGATAATTATTTTACAGGAAGTAAAGATAATATTCGTCATCTGCTTGATAATCATAATTTTGAGTTAGTCCGCCATGACGTGACTACTCCTTATTATGCGGAAGTGGATGAAATCTATAATTTGGCTTGTCCGGCTTCTCCTCCCCACTATCAATATAACCCGATTAAGACCATGAAGACTTCTATTTATGGTGCCATGAATATGTTAGGATTGGCTAAACGTACGAGGGCTAAGATTCTTCAAGCTTCTACAAGTGAAGTTTATGGTGATCCTTCCATTCATCCTCAGGTTGAGGCTTATTGGGGAAATGTGAATCCTATCGGTATCCGCTCTTGCTATGATGAAGGTAAACGTGCTTCGGAAACCTTATTCATGGATTATCATCGTCAGAATGGGGTACGTATAAAGATTATTCGTATTTTTAATACCTATGGTCCTCGAATGAACCCGAATGATGGGCGTGTGGTGTCCAACTTTATTGTTCAGGCTTTAAGGAATCAGGATATTACAATTTACGGTAATGGTAGCCAGACCCGTAGTTTTCAATATGTGGATGATTTGATTGAAGCAATGACCCGGATGATGGCTACGGATGATAGTTTTATCGGTCCGGTCAATACAGGTAATCCGGGTGAATTTACGATGCTTGAATTAGCTCAAAAAGTAATAGACTTAACTAATTCAAAATCTAAAATTGTTTTTTGTCCGTTGCCAAGTGATGATCCTAAACAGCGCAGACCGGATATAAGTCTGGCAAAAGAAAAGCTGGCAGGGGGGGAACCGCGAATAAAGCTTGAAGAAGGACTGAAGAAAACAATTGAATATTTCGCTAGTATTGTTTGAAAAAGTTTTGAATGATATGAAGAGGGAATCTAATTTTGAGATGCTAAGAGTGCCGGCTATGTTTTTTATTGTATCTTGGCGTTTTATAGTACATGGTATTATGCATGTATTAACTTCCGAGATTTTTTAATTTATTAAATGAATTTACTTCAATCTATTACTAACTAGATAATTATTGAATATATCATTTATCTTACTACTGTTGGAGTTAATTGTTACGTTTTAATAAGCGGTTATTTTTTAGTAAAGTCTGAATTTAAATTGCATAAAGTGGTGAAAATATGGTTTCAAAAGCTTTTTTATTCAATTGGAATTTATGTCATTCTCACTTGTGTAGGAATTATTAATTTTTGATATAAAAGGCTTTGTTCTGTCTAGGTTAATAATAAGAAACAATACTTATTGGTTTGTCACACAGTATACAGCCCTATTATTTTTAAGCCCGTTTTTATCAAAATTAGCATTATCTCTAACTAAAAAAAATCAGTTGTTACTATTGGTTCTGTTTATTATAAATGTAAGTTTGAATTTTGGATTTTCTTATGGAGATATTTATTCTTCTCCTGTCAATATATCATAGTTTATATTTCTATTTTATATTGCTGCATACATACGACTGTTTAATCCATTTGCACAATGGAAGATTAAATATGGAAAATATTATTTAGTATTCTGCTTCATTTTGTTGATCTGTTATTTGTTGTATGAATATCTCTTATCGAAGTTCTCCTGCTTATAATGGATACACGTTTTTCTCTTCCATTTTGTTATTTTTATGAGCAAAGCATTATTTCTTTAAAAATAACATATTGTATCGGTTTATTGTCCGGTTAACTCCTTATATATTTGGAGTATATTTAATTTATTCTTATTTATCTAACATGTACTTTTGGGGATTATTTGCGAGCAAGATTATTCTTGTTCCTTAATTTGAATGAGAAAATTTGTTTCGCATTAAAGACGTTTGAGATTAAATAATATTTGCAGTAGTTTCTAATATCCAATAAAATTATTCGTGGTTGAATCTTTAAAACATCAAGCTATAAAAGGTGTTGTATGGAGTGCTGTAGAACGTTTCTCTGTGCAAGGTATACAGTTTGTATTAAGTATTATTATTGCTCGCTTAGTTGCTCCTTCCGAATATGGAT
>OKYQ01000707.1_pt1 | contig 8662 bp, 7 predicted proteins | sample 1608241 | NCBI WGS metagenome assembly OKYQ01 (sample SAMN02674792, study PRJEB24791) | human gut metagenome, SKBSTL006 | isolation source: stool | host: Homo sapiens | place: USA
GTCTATGCGGACACCGGCGTCCAGTGAAAGCCAACTGTTGATGTCCTGCCTGAAAGCACGGTCGATAAGTCGACCGTGGAAGCTACGCTGACGATTGACAACCAGGATTATAAAGTCGCCCTGCCTAGTAGCAACAGTGCATGGGAGGCCGGAAAGAATTACCTGTACACCGTCAAGCTCAGTGGCTCCGAACTCGTCATTTCGAGTGTGACCGTGACGGAATGGACAACGGTTGCTTCAAGCACAGATCTGGATATAAAGTGATAGAAGAAAAACTCAACAAGATAATAGATGAAGAACGTATTCATTCTTTTGCTCCTTGGGACCGCATCCCTGTTTTGCATAGCCTGTTCCGGTGAGAACTCCGTTCTCACCGACGGCGATGCTGTCCTCTTGCAGCCCGGTGTTCATGCCGGTGCCACGCTCGCCTCCACCCGTAGCATGATCAACGATGTTGGTACGGGTGCAGACCGGATCAGCACCATTGGCATCTACCTCGCCGCTGCGGACGGCAGTCTCTATCCGGGCAGCAACGCCGGGGGAGCGACCTTCACGAAAGCGGCTTCCGGTACCAATTGGACGAGCACTCCTTCTACCTACGTCAGCCTTGCAAAAGCAACGGTCTATGCCTGGGCACCCGCTGCGACAGCCTTGAAGAGCGATGGCGGCAGTGGTAGCGGAGGCAACAGTGGTAGCGGCAGTGGCAGCGGTAGCGGTGGCAGCAGCAGTACTGTCTTGCCTGCTCTCCCCGTCAGCGTGCCTGCCGGGCAAACCTTCGACGGAGGAAATACCTACGACTGCTCTACCACCGATTATCTTTACGGTTCCGGCAGCGCTACCGTAGGTTCGGCTACGGCGGTTACCGCCAACAGCCTGTCTGCTTCGCCGACCCTCTATCTGCAACACGCCTTGTCGCAAGTCGTGTTCCGCATTCAGAACGCGAACGACCGCACCCCGGATCCGACATACGATTATGTAAAGAAGATTAAGCTTACGGCAGCGGGCGGCGCTACTCCTTTCTACTGTACGACTGCTTCCGGATCCGGATCGGCCGGCACGATGTCCCTGACGGATGGCGCTTTGTCCGGACTGGACGCGGTGGGTGAAATCTCTTTTACCCCATCGGCCCGTCCGCAACAGGTCGGCACCTCGGGCCCCGTTACAGTGGCCTACGGGTTGGTGGCTCCGAAGGCTGAGGCAGCTTCGGGCACGCAGGTGACGTTGACGCTGACACTGGGTGAACAAAGCTCGGACGTTACCGAACGGGATCTTACCCTCTCGACCAATGCCTTCAACCCGGCATGGCAGAAAGGATACCGCTACGTCTATACCTTGACGCTCGGCGAACGGGGAATCAGCCTGCAACCTGTCGATATAAAAGGGTGGACGGAAGTTTCCGGGGGGAGCAGTGACGTAGATCCCGGCTGGCAATGAAACAAATGGTTCAGAACAATAAATGGTTCAGAATGACAAATGATTCAGAATGAATGATTCAGTATGAAAACAGATAGATTATACCAAACGGTTTTAGGCTGCCTGCTGCTTACCGCAGGCTGTTCGGACAATGCGCTGACCCCTTCGTTGCCCGAAGGGACTCCGCTTACGGTGTCCGCCGCGATCTGCGCTTCCGGTGAAGGCCGGGAGTCTGAGACCCGGGCGGCCGTGGCAGCCGGGACCCGTGCCGTGGCAGCCGACAACGGTTACGACCGCAGCACCTTTGCCGCAGGTGACAAAATCCGTATCATCCGCTCGCGGAACGGTTCGTCATCCACTCCGGTGGACTATACATTGAACTCCGCTTCTTCCGGCAACAGTACGGGCGAGTGGAAACCTTCGGTGACGGGTACGGGTACGGAGCTGCTCGTTGAGTCCGGAGCCACCTACCAGGCGAGTTACCCTATCGAATACTCGGGTATCCGTGCCGACCAGCGAAAGGCGGGAGGTGAGGACTACCGCCTGAGCAATCTGCTGGAGACTCCTGAGAAGGTGGCGATCGGCCGTGACGGAACCCTCTCCTTTACAGGCGAGAGCGCCTTTGTGCACAAAGGCGTGAAGCTGACCCTGAAATTTTCGGGAAAGCATACACTGTCCAAGGATTTTACGAGTATGACCGTAACCGGGAAGGGGCTTTACTCCGGAGGAGCAAGCAAGGATGAAACCGTCTACCTGTATCACCCCGGCGGTACAGGCGATGCGAAATATACCTGGCATGGCATTATCGCCCCGCTTACTTCCCAACAGTCGATACAGGTATCGGTGACGGATGCTAACGGAGTGGTCTATGACATCACCCTCACTTGCGCAAGGGCGGCGAACAGCCACTACACCTATACGCTCACCCTGAAAAATAATGTGCTGGTTCCCACCGGTCAGGAGATCAAAGAGTGGCAAAGCGGGGAATCGCAAACAGGAACCTTAGTTGATGTAACCCCATGAAAAAGAAAAAGAATAGAATCCTATCGGTATCCGGGGCGGCTCTCTGCCTGTTCTTCCCGGTTCTGCTGGCCGCCTGCTCGCAAGAGGATGCTTTGCCCCGTCCGTTGGAAGTATCGGCGGAGGTGGGGAATCCCGCTACCCGTGCGACGGATGCGCATGCCGATGATTATGATAAAAGAGAATTTGTAGCGGGTGATGTCATCCGGATTACGGATGGCACGAAATCTGCCAACTACCAACGGGTGGTCACCGGCACAACCGGCACCTGGCAACCCGCAAGCGGACAAACAGCGCTTACCACCACCGGTAGTGAAACGTTTACGGCTTCGTATCCTACGGCGTTCACCCGGATTCTAGCCGATCAGCACACAGCCATCAATTTCTGGCAAAGCAACCGGCTGACGGCTAAAGGAGTACTCGATGGCAATAAGGCTACGTTCTCGTTCGCTCCGGAAGCGGCGAAGGTGACCTTGGTGGTGAAGTATGGAAATAATGATAGTGACAAGAAACTTCCCGGCACGGCAAGCCTGGAGGGTACGGGGATTGCCACCGATGTCTCTACATCGGAGACGATCAACGCCTATGGCGCCTCGGCAGCGGGAACTTCCGCTCTGCAGCATACGTATGTGGCCATCGTCAAGCCCGGTTCCCGAACGTTTGTGATCAAGGTGAAGGCCGGCGACAGCGGCGAAACGGAGAAGAAGTACACCGATAAGGCGGCCCATACCTTGAAGGCCGGATACAACTACCAGTATAACTTTACGTCCACCAATGAATTGATCCTGAACGGTATCACCGTAGAACGATTCGTAGAGACAACGGAGACAGACGTGGGAAACGCCACTTAATGAAAAACAGATACGAAAACGGATATGAACCTACAAAAATACAATCGAATGAAGAAGCCGGCGAATCGCCTCTACATGGCGCTTGCCCTCGGAGCGGGGATATGCCTGACGGCTTCATGCGCCTCGGACGACGGATTCGCCGCCGATGAAGGCGCGCTGGAATTGCAGCGGATCGAAGTGGAGGGAGAGGAGAGCATCACCCGTGCGGAAGCAACCGCTATCACCGAGGTGGACGTGTATGCCACCAATACCGCACACAAGGCGTATGGAGACAATCCACTGATGACATTCTCCTTGAAAGAAGGAGTCTGGACTCCGGACAAGCAGACGATCATGAACAGCACTTCGGGTGATGCCTTGCTATACGCCTATTATCCTCCCGCAGCCATCCAAGCGTCCGGTGACGGTGAACATACGACGGCGGTGAACCTTCCGTCGTCATTGACTGATTTTCTCGCTACCGGGCAGGCCGATTATCTCTACGGTGTGGGTACGGATACGGGGACAGCCCCCGTCACGGCAACACTTTCCTCGAGAACCGTCAGCTTCAAGATGAAGCACGCGTTGGCCAAAGTCAGTTTCCATATCGTGAAGTCGGCTTCGGCCACCGAAGCGCTAAAGCTGATACAGGTGGATGTGCTGAGCGGAACCAACCGTCTGCGGACAGGCATCGGGACGATGAACCTGAAAAGCGGATTGCTGAACAGTCTGTCGGATATTTCGACACTGACACTGGCGCAGGCGAGTGGCGTGGAGTTGAAGCTGAAAGAAAACCAGAAAGGACCGAACGTGACCTGCCTCGTGGCGCCGATGGCGAAAGAAGAAACGGTGCTCTCGTTCCGGCTCAAAGTATGTGTGGACGGAGAAGCTGCCGCGAAAGCGCATACGTTTGAAACCCAATCGCTGACAGCGCAGTGGGAGGCGGGAAAGCATTATGTCTATCTGATTACGGTGGACAAAATGGGAGGTACCCTGAGCTCGGTACAGATAGAGGACTGGAAGAACGATGCGAACCAGAACACGAGTATCGGGATTTAGTGGAAAACGATCCACTCCGTGTTACTCTGTGTACTCTGTGGTGAACTAAAACAAGAAACGATGAATAAAAGACTGAAACTTTGGATAGGGTGTTGCCTTTGCTTGCTGGGAGCGCCGGGACTGACAGGATGTTCGGAACAGGCTCCCGGGGAACCCGGCACGGAGGAGGGAGATCCGGTATCGCTCCGCTTCTCTCTTTACCGGGCGGAGGCGGACGAGGCTTCGACCCGTGCCGATGCGGCAACGGATATGGCGGATGGAAAGACTTTCTGTATCTATGCTTTCCCCGCAGGTGCGTCTACCACGACGACGGAACCGCTGGATCATAAAGTATATACGGTAAAGGGTGGAGTGGCTACGGGCGAACTCTATCTGTATCGCGGAACGTACGACCTTTATCTGGTATCGTACAACTCTTCGACGGAAGTGCCCGAACTGAAAACGGACGGTACAATTCAGGTGTCGAACGGAAAAGACTTTATGTACACCAGCCTGAAAGGGATCGTGGTGCAACCCAACCAAACGGGAGAAAACATGATGGACGTAGTGCTGCCGGCTCCCTTTAAACGCTTGGGAGCACAGATTAAAGTGAGTGTGGCGGCAAAAAGTGGAACCCATCCGGTTACTCCTACCAGCTTGGTGGTGAACTCCTTCAAGATGGGAGGACTCCGGGCGTCGTTGCCTTACACGTTGGGCAGTACTGCCTGGGGGACGGTAGCGAATGAAACATTTGCCACTACTCAGACCTTCACCGGATTCACATATAATACGACAGGGCAAACAGTTACCATTCCACGAGTCAGTACGCCGGTTGTGGTGCTTCCGGTAGACGGATCGGCCATGATTTCTTTTGATGTGAATCTGACGGTAGGTTACAAAGATAATGGGGATAAGACATTGACCGAGACTTATCCGGCGGAGATCCAGAAGGTGTTGCTGCCGGGCATGACCTATACGTTCGACTTCACACTGACGTTCTATGGCATACTCGACCCCGCCGACTTGACGTTGGCGATAGGCGAATATGAATCGACCGTAACGCTCGATTCGGATGAAATGGGAAAATAACCGGCATATTCATATACAATTATCATATTTAGAATCAGATCAAAACAGAATGGCAAAAAGACAATACATACGACGATGGACGGGCAAATGGGCACTCGGTTGCCTGCTGGCGGTTTCCGGCCTATGGACGGTTTCCGGCTTGCTGGCGGGATGCAGCGAGGAATCCGTAGAGACTTCCGAGGAGCTTCGATTAGTTCTGAAACTGCCTCCGGAGCTGACGGTGGATACGCGCGGAGAGATTAACAATATTCCTGTTAACACGATCTGGGTGCTGCAATACGCCACCGAGAGCGGAGTGTCAAAGCTGAAGCAGAAAGCTTTTTTTGGTACGATTGGAAATCCGGGAAGCAATCAGACGATTGAGGTCAACACCAAGAATGATGATGTTGCTTTCGTCCAGGCGGAGAGTCGCTTCTATGTCATTGCCAATGTGGACCAGTCGTTCCTGAGCGGCTTCACCGGAACCGAAGCGGAACTGAAGGCGAAAACGGTGCCCTTTTCCGGTTATAGGAACAAGCCGTCCCTGTTGACATCGGGGCCGCTGGAATATAAGCCCGATCCCAATAAACCGGGTGTGATACCGCTGGTGGTTCCCTTGCGGCGGGCTTACGCCACGATTTCCTTGTCCTGGAAGAAAATGGGAGATCTGGCAGACCCAAAGAATCCGAGTAACCTTGTCGTCAAGTCCGTCTCCCTCTACAATGTACCCACACACATGGCGCTCTATACGCGGGGAGGCGGAAGTATTAAAGATAAGTATCCTGCGGATAACGATGGTTCTACGGCTATCACATCCACAAACGGAACAGAGATCACTACTAATTGGGCTTCGTCTTCTTCTTTCGAATTCTATATGCCGGAAAACTTACGGGGAATGGGAACAGCCGCCTCGTTTATGGAAAAGAGCATTCCGGCTAAAGGGCCGGACGGAACATTGGACTACTGTACGTACATCAAGCTGTCGGGTAAATATGTGTATGCGGGCGCAAAAGACTCTATCGGCGTGAACTATCTCCTGCATTTGGGCGGCAACCTGATGACTGACTACAACATCCGCAGAGATTACCTTTATAACCTCACCGTCAATATCAGTGGCGCCAACAGCGCCGATGTGCGTGTGACGATCACGGACGGTAACGTAGTGATGTTTGATGCTGTGGAGGTGCTTCCGGTGAACAATGTAGTTTTCAAATAAAAGACAGAAATGAACTTGATTCATCACAGATTACACCGATTTTCACAGATCAACACCGAATCTTTGATTCGATTGAGCTTGATTATCAGTGAAATATAAATAATTAATCGGAATATAAATAATTAATCAGTGAAAATCCGTGTAATCTGTGGTGAACTTAAAACAAACATACCAATATGAAACATACTTCTAAAAATCTGTGGAAGCTACCGGTGCTTGTCTGCCTGTTGGGCATAGCGGCTTGTGAAGAGCGGGCGGATGTCGTGCCGGTCGATGCCGACACGAAGCCCGTGGAGGTATCCCTATGTTTCGGCTTTGCCGATGAAGAGGACGGGTATAACCTTTCTGCCTCTGCCGACACACGGGGGAGTGATTCCGGGCAGGACGGTGCGTTCACTGCCCGGCCGGTGCCTGCCGTGCGGACCCGTGCAACGGAACCGAGTCATCCGGATGCGCTGTACCAGTTCTATTTGATGCAATATAAGGCTGACGGGACTCTGATGGGCAGTGTGCAATCCAAAGAGCAGATCACTGCGGGAACGGATTTCTCTACCCTGGTGACATTGACACCGGCCACGAACTGCCAGTTGGTGGTGATTGTCTGCGGGAAAGGAAATACGACCCCGAGTATCGGCGGCAGCCTCGCCAATGTGCAACAACAGGTGATGGACGCCGATCTTTTCAAAAAGACGATTCCCGCCGAAGGTTTTACGCAGGATGATATCAACAAGATGCCTTATATGCTCCATCTGCCGTGCGTGAACGTGACGAGCGATGGTAAACTTCAAAGTCCGGACGGGAGCTATGACGCCCGTCTGCTGCTCAGGCGGCTGGCAACACGGCTGACGGTGAACTGGGAAATAGATGCTGCGCTGAAAAACGCGGGTTATGCCCTGAAAGAGGTGAAACTTTGCCAGATCCCCGCAGCCTTCCGGTTGCTTGCATCACCGGTGGAGACGCAGTGGGGTATGACCTATCCGTCCGAAGTAGTTGAGTTTATCGATTACTATCGGCTGACGAATGCCTCAGAGTTGGCGGCGGGAAAGAAGACCGTGTGGATACCTGCCAACGTGCGCGGCACTTCGGCGAAGGCCACTTCACCTTATTACCGTACAAAAGAGAATGCCCCCACCGCCGCATCGTATGTAGAACTGGTGGTGGACAATGCCGTCAAGAAAGAACGGCTCTATTATCGTGCTTACTTGGGCGGACAGGAATCAACGGACTTCAACCTCTATGAAAACAAGGATTACACGTGGAAACTTTCCGTCAAATCGACGGCTTACCAGACGGATAAACGCATTCAACTGCTGGACCAAAGTCCGGTGCAAAGCACCAATCTGGTGGAGACATCCAACTGCTTCATGATGAAACCCGGTACGAATATCTGTTTTAATCCGTATAAGCATGAAGCGAAGATGAATGGTTACAATGTTCCGCTGAGTGGTTGGAATACACATCTGACGGATGGTTCGACGCTGGCCGATAACAAAAAAATAACGGATGTTAAGTTGGTCTGGCAGACGAAAGACGATGCTACATCGGGCGATTTGGTGATGGGGTATGCCATCAGTGGAGACGACCATTCGAATCTGGCGCGTATCACTGACGGAGGTGATTTGCAAAAAGCCCGTATCCACGTCAAAGTGCCGGTGAGCAAAGGAGGAAATGCCTTGATTGCCGCCTATTCCGGCAGTAAAATAGTATGGAGCTGGCATCTCTGGATAACCGATTATGTACCGCAGGGGATTACTTCCTCTGTCACTTATGCCCAGGCACAACAGTTGACACAGAACGGAAGCGTGCATCAATATGCCACTGCGGCTTTCAAAAGCAGTGGAATGCATGTCGGGAAGGTGATTATGGACCGAAACCTGTGCGCGACTGCCGGAGGATTTCCCGGTGAGAATGCTTCATTGCTGGAATTTGCAAGGCGGATAGGCTATTTGTACTATTGGGGACGCAAGGATCCGTTCTTGGGGTCGACAGACGGAACGGCGAATGAACTCAATGTTATTTATGATGGAGAAGGACGAGGGGTACAACTGGAAAAGGTCGCTTACTCCGATATAACATT
>OKYQ01000710.1_pt1 | contig 8642 bp, 7 predicted proteins | sample 1608241 | NCBI WGS metagenome assembly OKYQ01 (sample SAMN02674792, study PRJEB24791) | human gut metagenome, SKBSTL006 | isolation source: stool | host: Homo sapiens | place: USA
TGTCTGCGTTTCTCTAACGCGGTGCAAAGATAGATATTATCTTTAAATCTCCAAAGAATTCTATTACTTTTTTTTATAAAAAGTGTATTCTTTTATTCCCCGATTGTGCTTGCTGAAAAGGGATCGCGCATCATTCGTGAAGATTTTCAACGAGTTACGGGCTTTTAAAGGAACTAACTCTATCGGTAAGTTTACCGGAAGTAATTGGTGATTTTTTTTCTCAGATTGAACCGGTCGTGCTGTCCATACTAAGCTATACTCGCAGTTGTTGAGGCGGACGGTACTATCCTTTACCAGTTCCATTTTTACCATGAGTCCGCCGTCGGTACGGCGGGCGGACATATTGGAAATATAATTTCCCAAAGAATATACGACAAGATGTTTGTCATTTGTCAGGCTATCCGTACGGACTTCAATTGGTTGGACAACGTGCGGATGTGAACCAATGACATGGTCTACTCCTTTTTGAAGAAGCCAGCCGGCAAGGAACTTTTGCTCTTTATCAGGAAGGGATTGATATTCGATTCCCCAATGCATACAGGCGATAATGGCATCCGGATGCAGTGTCTTGCTCACTTCGATGTCTTTGGCGATAATAGCCGTATCAATATAGTTCACGATATTGGGAGGAGTAACGGCGATTCCGTTGGTTCCATACGTATAGTTGAGCAGGGCGATACGGAATCCGTTCTTTTCTAACAGGAGCGGATATTTCTTTTCGCGTTCTTCGGCATTGGTGTACGTACCGGCATGAGGGATATTCAGCGAGTCGATCAGAAGAATAGTACGTTCCAATCCTGATCTTCCACGGTCGAGACTGTGGTTGTTGGCTGTCACCAGTACGTTGAAACCGGTGTCGTGAATGGCGGTGAGGAATTCGTCGGGTGCGCTGAAAGCAGGATAACCTTTATAGGGCTTTCCACCTAAAGTAACTTCCAGATTGGCTATGGCAAGATCTACACTCCCAATTTCTTCTTTCACGTATTCAAAGCAAGCGGAGTAATCATAAGTCCCTGTTGCGGTACGCGCAGCATTGATCTGTCCTTGATGTTGCATGAGATCGCCTACGAAAAGAAGCCGCAAGGTGTCGGCAGACATGATGCTGTCGGGTGTCGACAGAGTATCAGATAAGGTATTAATAGAATCTCTCCTTGCCTGCGACCGGGAGGTGCAGGACAGGGAGAGAAATAAAATCATCAGAAACAGTGCATGTCTCATTGATAAATGGCTTTCTTACCGGCTAAAAGTGTATTTTTCATTAACGATACTATCGTCATCGGACCAACGCCACCCGGTACGGGGGTGATGTAAGAGCATTTTGGCGCTACTTCGTCGAACTTCACGTCACCGGTCAGCTTGAATCCGGATTTCTTGGTTGCATCCGGCACACGGGTAGTACCTACATCAATTACGACTGCACCTTCTTTTACCATTTCAGCCTTCACAAAGTTGGGCTGTCCCAAAGCGGCAATGATAATGTCGGCTTCCTGACATTCTTTTATCAGGTCTTTGCTGCGGCTGTGACATACGGTGACGGTTGCGTCTCCCGGATAAGCCTTCTGCATCATCAGGGCAGCCATAGGCTTGCCGACGATATTGCTTCGGCCGAGTACGACACATTTCTTGCCCGAAGTCTCAATTTTGTAACGCTTCAGTAGTTCGAGGATACCGTTGGGAGTGGCAGATACATAACACGGAAGTCCGATAGACATACGTCCTACATTAATAGGGTGGAATCCGTCTACGTCCTTACGGTAATCAATCGTTTCGATAACTTTCTGTTCGGAGATATGTTTCGGTAACGGGAGTTGGACGATGAATCCGTCTACGTCACTGTCTTCATTCAGTTCACGTACTTTGGCGAGCAGTTCTTCTTCGGTCACGTCGCTTTCGTAGCGGATGAGGGAAGATTTGAACCCACAAACTTCGCAGGCTTTTACTTTGGCGGCTACATAAGTTTCGCTGCCACCGTCGTGTCCCACAAGGATAGCTGCCAGGTGGGGACGTTTACCGCCCTGAGCCACAATTTCGGCTACTTCGGCTGCAATCTCTTGTTTTACTTGTTCGGAAATGGCTTTTCCGTCTATCAGAGTCATATTTTCAGAGTATTTATTGGTGATAGGCAAAAGTAAAATAAATAACTGAACTCTCCAAAAGGATTGTTGTTTTTGTCGGGATACAAAAAAAACAGAGGCTCTATTTAGGTGAAACAGAGCCTCTGTTTACCCCAAATAGAGCCTCCGTTTGATGCAAATAGAGCCTCTGTTCGGAAACAGGCTAAAAAGGACTTTTTCCTGATTAGATTTCCATATTCTTATTCGTTAATAGCTGTCCTTTGTACTCTCCGGTCAGTGTGCGGAGGAAGGCTACAATCTTATCTACTTCCTGTTGTGGCAAATCGATGCCCAACTGGTATTTAGCCATTGCACGGACTGCGTCATCCATAGTAGCCATGCTGCCGTCGTGGAAATATGGAGCGGTCAGTTCGATATTCCTCAGACCGGGCACTTTGAAGCGGTGGCGGTCACGTTCTATTTGAGTCTGTTTGAAGCGGCCGTTGTCTTCTTCAGTCATTTCTGCCTGTCGATCGGCAAAGTAATCGTGCTGTACACCTATCAGTTCATAAGATTTCCCTCCCAGGATTTCTCCTACATGGCAGGTTGCGCAATCATACTTCTTGAAAAGTTCGTATCCGGCGATTTCGTTTTCGGTGATTGCATCTTTTTGTCCTTTCAGATAGCGGTCGAAGCGTGAGTTGGGAGTCAACAAAGTCTTTTCAAACTCCTGAATGGCGTCTGTGATATTCTTCTCACTCAATCCGTCGGCATACACTTCGTTGAATGCGGATACGAAATCTTTGTCTTCAGCCAATTTATCGATAATCTGGTCGAATGATTCGCAAGCCATTTCCACCGGATTCAACGGAGGACCGGCAGCTTGTTCGGCAAGAGTTCCGGCACGGCCATCCCAGAATTGAACGAAATTGTATGCGGCGTTGTATACTGTCGGGGCATTGACGCCACCAAACTGTCCGCCTACACCTTCGGAATATTGTTTGTTGTCCACGCCGCCTGTATCCAACCCGTGGCAACTGGCACATGATACGGTATTGTCAGCAGATAAACGTGTGTCATGATACAACAAATTACCCAGAACGACTTTGCGTACATCCACTGCGATAGAATCGGCAATGGGACGAATGGGTTCGTTGGCAAATTCCGGTGCTACTGTAATGTCCGTATACATTCCCATACGGTGACTTTTTACCCAGTTCAGTGCGACTTCCTTTTTTGCGTCATTGAAGGAAGCCCCCCAATGCACAAGGTAATATTTTGCCTGGGGCATTTTTCCGTCGAGGATCACTTTTTCTATTTTGGCCAGGTCTGCCGGATTGAGGGGCTGTCCTGCTTCCAGATCTGCCTCCATTTGGGTCATGTCGAAGGCACGGTATGCCTTGCTGACGTCTTCCATTACAATTTTTCCGGCCACAGGCATGCTTGCATAGAACGGTAGGTCCGGTGTTGAGGTATGACATCTCAAACATCCTGCATCCGTAATAATCTGCTGCATCTGCGCATTTGCTTCCAGATCGGCAGAAGGTACGCGGTGCATAAGTCGATAAGTGACTGCTAATGCCGCTACCACTACCAACAGTGCCACAATTAGTTTTGTACTTTTCTTCATTTCACATTTGTTTTTTTAGATTAGTTATTACGATTATATAAGTGTACGCTTTGTTGAGCCGCCGGTAAATAATTTACTCCGTACCAGCACATCTGCAAAGCCAGGAAGGACATGATGAGCAACACATAAAGCGTTTTCCGTCCCGTTTTCCGAAAAAGACGGAGGTGTACGTAAAGTAAATACCCTGCCCAAGTGATGACTGCCCAAGTCTCTTTCGGATCCCAGCTCCAATAGTTTCCCCATGCTTCTTTTGCCCAAAGGGAACCTAGCAGCATACCAATGGAGAGGAATGCTATTCCCGCATAAACCAAATTGTCGGCTGTGTGCAAGTATTCTTCCTTATGGCGGAACAACCCGGTCAATGCGATTATAAAAGCACAGCCCAATACAGAGTAAGAGAACATATATACGGTGACATGGGGAATGAACCATATGCTTTGCAGAGCCGGCATTAGTGACTGGTCGTGTATCTCGGGTTTCATCAGATTGATAATGACAAAGACTGTGGCGAGCAGTGCCGAGAAAGAAAGAATCCAACGATACTGCCATCTGATATAAGTCAGTAGTCCGGCTATGCCCATGAAGAAAGAGTACCACAAACGGGTTTCCCCCATAGTGCGTAACGGAGGACGTTGCAGGAAGAGCCATAATCCGGTAATGAATACGGCCAGAACGATAATTCCGCCTGACGTAAAACCGATTGCTGTCTTACTTCTCGTTGACGAGCGAAGGGCAAATACTGCTCCTATCAGCCATAAGCAGATAGATACTGCTGCAAATACATAGAAATTATCCCAGTTTATCATCTGTTTTAGGTCCGTTAATGAATAGAAGAATAGCTCCCGCAAGCATCATCAGGATACCTGCTACTATTATATATTTCCAGGGTTGCTTTACTACCTGCAAGATGCAGTACTCACTCTCGTTGCCTTTCGTTACGTCATAGCCGGTGAGGTAAATATCTTCTCCCAACCGATAGGCGTATGGGTGATTGACTTCAAGCAATGCTTTTTCATTTCCCAGACGTACATTGGCGGCAAAGCGGGAAGGACGCCCGTTCGGGTAGTATTCTACGGCAAAAGAGTTGAGTTCGATTTCATAATCCAAATAATGCGATGCACCGTTCATGTCGAATGCTTCGCGTGATGGCTCACCTTTATATATAGGTATACGTAAAGTCTGTGTGTCACTGCTTCCTAGAAAACCGGCAAATAGAGCCAGCCATAGCCCCACGTGATTCAGGATGAATCTCCAACGTGCCTGTTTGCGGTAATGATAGGCGTGAATGGTAATCATTGCCAGGTTACTTAATAAGAACAGAAGTATGGCGATGAATATCCAGGAAGTCATAAAGTTATAGCAACCTAAAAAGGCTGGAAGCCCTTCACGCATTTTTGCTTCCGCATCGGATAGTTGAGGGAAAAGACCTATTATCAGGCAACCGCAGATGAGTAATCCGATAGATAGGATACTTGCTTGGGAAGAATAGAGGAATCGGGTAAATTTTGCAATTTTATATTCCTTATACAACATCCATAACAAGAAAAGCCATAGCGCTGCAAAAATAAGATTGAGCGGAAAGGCAAAAAAGGAAACCGGAAAATTTCCCGTAAGTAGTTGCATCGCAACTGCCAGTGAAATATATACCATTATGTAGACGTAGTGCATATTCGTGCTTTTGTTCTGTTATTTTTTGCAAAGTAAACAAATAAAAATGAATATACATATAAAATCTATGTAAAATTGTAATCATTACAATTGAATGACAGAACTGATGTGATTATAAGGAGAAAATCACATAAAGTAGATGTAGGAAAGGAGAGGAGGGGTTTAAAAAAATAAAGAAAGGAAGCCGGAAGCTTCCTTTTTTTATTAGAATTTGAAACGAAATCTTTTATTTCTTCATCTTAGGCATCATCTTACCCATTTTGCTGCTGGTTACCATTTTCATCATTTTACGAGTCTGGTCGAATTGTTTCAACAGGCGGTTTACTTCCTGAATCGTTGTACCGCTACCTTTCGCGATACGTGTGCGGCGTGAACCGTTCAGGATTTCCGGGTTGGAACGCTCTGCCGGAGTCATGGAGTAGATGATAGCTTCGATACTCTTGAAAGCATTGTCGTCGATATCAATGTCTTTGATTGCTTTTCCTACTCCCGGAATCATGGAAGCAAGGTCTTTCAAATTACCCATTTTCTTGATTTGTGCAATCTGGCTGAGGAAGTCGTTGAAGTCGAATTGATTCTTGGCAATCTTCTTCTGTAAACGTTTAGCTTCTTCTTCGTCGTATTGTTCCTGCGCACGTTCTACCAACGAAACGATATCACCCATACCGAGGATACGGTCTGCCATACGGGCAGGGTGGAACTGGTCGATCGCGTCCAACTTTTCGCCTGTACCTACAAACTTAATCGGCTTGTTGACTACCGAACGGATAGAAAGCGCCGCACCACCACGGGTATCACCGTCGAGCTTGGTCAGTACCACACCGTTGAAGTCCAGACGTTCATTAAATTCTTTGGCCGTATTCACAGCGTCCTGTCCGGTCATGGAATCAACCACAAACAGAATCTCGTTCGGATTGATTGCTTCCTTGATAGCGGCAATCTCGTTCATCATCTGTTCGTCTACTGCCAGACGTCCGGCTGTATCGACGATTACGAGGTCGTATCCTTTGGCTTTAGCTTCCTGGATAGCGTGTTGCGCGATTTCTACCGGGTTCTTGCTTTCCAGTTCGCAGTACATCGGTACGTCAATTTGCTCTGCCAACACACGCAACTGTTCGATAGCTGCCGGACGGTAAACGTCACAAGCTACCAGTAATGGCTTGCGGTTCTTCTTGGTTTTCAGCATCCGGGCCAGCTTACCGGAGAAGGTAGTCTTACCGGAACCTTGCAAACCTGACATCAGGATTACTGCCGGGCGGGCATCAATATCAACTTCGACAGTCTCGCCACCCATTAACTGGGTCAGTTCGTCGTGCACGATTTTCACCATCAACTGGCTTGGTTTCACTGCTGTAAGTACGTTCTGTCCAAGAGCTTTTTCTTTCACGGTATCTGTGAAATTCTTTGCTACCTTGTAGTTTACGTCGGCATCAAGAAGTGCCTTGCGTACATCTTTCAGCGTTTCCGCCACGTTAATTTCGGTGATTTTGCCTTCACCTTTCAGAATCTTGAATGACCGTTCTAGTCTTTCACTTAAATTATCGAACATAGTTATTTAATTACGAATTAATTATTTGAGCCTGCAAATGTACAAAAATCTCTTGTATTTATATCTTTTTATTCTGCCATTTTGCTTTTTTGAGATAAATATAACTCGTTATCAATAACAAGGTATAGTACACAATCTCAATGGTAAAGCAGATTTCAATCGGTGCTTTGAGCCACATCCCGATGAAAATGATATACGAGCCGTAAATGATAATTGTAATTGTTTCGAGCAGTAAGGCGGCTTGTGTGTTTCCTGTGCCCGAGATACCGTTGAACACAACATTGGCTACCGATGCGATGAGCATGGCGATACAAATCACATAGACTGAAGGGACGGATTCTGCAATCAGTGCTGCCTCACTGGTATAGACGGACAGCAGTAGTTGCGGGAATAGTGCTGTGACTGCTACCAGCCCCAGCATAATAAAGAACGAGAATCTCGCAATTTTATTAATAAGCGGCATTACGTGCTTGATACCTCCCGCACCGATAGCATTACTGACAAGACTGTTTGTGGTGGTTGCCAGTGAATTGACTGGAATCAGCAATACGACGTAGATACTCCGGACTATGTTGGCAATCGCCAGTTCCCGTTGTCCCAGCCGTTCTACGGCAACAAAGAATACGAACCATGTAGCCATTGACAGGAAGTATTGGAGCATGGTGAAGCAGGAAATGCTGAGAATCCGCATCAACAGTGCAGGGTCGAACGAACGCAGACGGTTCAGTCCGTATTTCTTTAAGTCGATAGTGACATATGTGTAGATGAGGAAGAATAGGATAGAGGAGGCTTCGGCCAGTACGGAAGCAATGGCGGCTCCCTTGATACCCATTTCGGGCAGACCGAATTTCCCGAAGATCAGTGCGTAGTCCAGCACGACATTGGTCAATGCCATGACGACTGCGTTAATGGTCAGCACTTTAGTACGTGTGATTCCGATATACAGTGCCCGGAACATAACATTGATGAATGAGAAGAAGAATCCGTAGATACGCCAGTCCAGAAACTCCATTGTCCCTTTGTAGATTGATTCCGAGGAAACCAGCAACCGCATGATGTTGCCGCCGAAAGCCTTGGTGAAACCGAAGAGTAGTAATGCCATTACAAATAGGAACATAACTCCCTGAATCATCACCGGACCTACATCTGTGTAGCGTCCCTCGCCGTTACGTCTCGCAATGACGATTTGCGAACCGGTACTGAATCCGAATGCGATGGTGAATACACATATATAGAATAGTCCGCCCATAGCAGAAGCTCCCAAGGCAACTTCACTTACGTGACCCAGGAACGCCGTATCGGTGACATTGATGACATTTTGTGCCAGCAAGCTGAGTAGTATCGGGTAACTGACACTCCAAATCTGTTTGTTGGTATACATATTAAGCGTTTAAGTTTACATTTTGCAAAGATAGCGCTTTATTCCGAATCGGAAGCGATCGGGTAGGTGAAAACAATTTCCGGACCCTCCGGGGTTTGGGTATTGATTTGATAGGTTCCTCCGAAATGTGTCAGCAATAATTGATTGATTTCGTGCCGGATGACAGTTTCCTGTGAGACAAAGGTAGTATCCGCCAACGGTGAATTAATGATTTGGAAATGAAGCATTTCATCTTTCCGGCTGAGTATGAAACGGATGACGCGTTCCTGTTTTTGGTCTTGCTGGTATTCATACGGGTAAACCAGTGTGCTAAGTATCATCTGTGTCGTAGGCGGCCGCTGTATCCTTCGCAGTCTGGAC
>OKYQ01000717.1_pt1 | contig 8609 bp, 7 predicted proteins | sample 1608241 | NCBI WGS metagenome assembly OKYQ01 (sample SAMN02674792, study PRJEB24791) | human gut metagenome, SKBSTL006 | isolation source: stool | host: Homo sapiens | place: USA
TGCTATACGATAACCAGTCCCTTGACTCAAATGAATGTAGATAATAGTGGTAAAGGAAAAGTAGAATGTTCCGTGATTCAATGGTCGGCAGACCCTAAAAATCCGAACCAGCAATGGAAAATAACGGCTTTGCCGAATGGGAATTACGTATTAACCAATGTCGGGACTGGCTATAACTTAGGATTTCCTGATGCCGGACTGGTCGGAGAGCCTGTCTTTCAGTTAGAACCGGAAGCTTCGAAAAGTAACCAGCAGTGGCAGATACGGAAATCGAACCTGAAAGTAGTGGCGGAAGCCTTGAAAACAACGAGTCATAATGACTGGGAAAATGAACGTATCTATGCAATCAATAAAGAAGAAGGCAGGGCTACATTTATTCCTTTCGCCAATTCGGAAGAGATGAAGGCGGATCCCGCTTATACCCGTCCTTGGGAGCGTACCCGCTCTTCCCGTTATCTGCTGTTGAATGGAAACTGGAAGTTTAACTGGGTGAAACAACCTTCGGAACGTCCGGTGGATTTCTATAAAACGAGTTATGATGTCTCTGGCTGGAAAGAGATTCCTGTTCCCTCCAACTGGGAGATGCACGGATATGGTACACCTATTTATACCAATATTACTTATCCCATCCGTAACAATCCTCCTTTTATACAGGGGCAGCGTGGATATGCTGTAGAGAAAGAGCCGAATGCGGTAGGATCTTATCGCCGTGAATTTGCTCTTCCTGCCGACTGGAAAGACAAAGAAGTCTTTATCCATTTCGATGGAATTTATAGTGCAGCTTATGTATGGATCAACGGTAAGAAAGTCGGTTATTCGCAAGGGTCCAGTAATGATGCAGAATTTCGTATCACTCCTTACGTCAAAGCGGGTAATAATACGGTTGCCGTAGAAGTTTACCGCTGGTGTGACGGCAGTTTCCTTGAAGATCAGGATATGTTCCGTTTAAGTGGTATTCATCGGGATGTTTATTTGGTAGCCAGTCCGAAAGTTCGTCTACGTGACATTCACCTGACTTCTCAGATCAGCGACCGTCTGGATAAAGCGGAACTGAAAGTGAAAACGGATGTGCATAATTACGGAAAGAAAGTACAGGAAGCTACCGTACGTGTCTCTTTGCTGAATACGGAAGGAAAGCCTGTGAGTTCGTTTATCATACCTACCGGTAAGATAACTGGTGGACAGGAAAACGTCTGTGAAGGTACGACTACGATTCGCGACCCTCGGTTATGGAGTGCTGAGACTCCTTCTCTGTATACCGTCCAACTGGAACTGCTTGATGCCGCAGGCAATGTGCTTGAAGCGACGAGCCAGCAATATGGTTTCCGTAAGATAGAGATCCGGAATAATAAGGTGTATATCAACAATGCATTGATCCTTTTTAAAGGAGCCAACCGGCATGACATACATCCGCAGTTTGGAAAAGCTGTTCCGGTGGAAAGCATGATAGAGGACATTCTTCTCTTTAAGCGTTTCAATCTCAACACGATTCGTACCAGTCATTATCCGAACGATCCGAAGATGTATTCGCTGTATGATTATTATGGCTTGTACGTCATGGATGAGGCCGATATTGAGTGTCACGGCAATATGTCGCTGTCAAACCGTGAAAGTTGGGAAGGAGCTTACGTCGACCGGATGGTGCGTATGGTGGAACGGGATAAGAATCATCCTTCGGTCATTTTCTGGTCAATGGGCAATGAGTCCGGTGGTGGTCGTAACTTTGAGGCTACCTATCAGGCAGCCAAAGCGATAGACGACCGTTATATCCATTATGAAGGAATGAACGATGTGGCCGATATGGATTCCCGTATGTATCCTTCGATTGAAAGTATGATCGAACAGGACGAGCAACCCCGTAACAAGCCTTATTTCCTTTGTGAATATGCTCATGCGATGGGCAACGCCATCGGTAATCTGGAAGAATACTGGGATTATATCGAGCATCATTCGAAACGTATGATCGGAGGATGCATCTGGGATTGGGTGGATCAGGGCATTAATATGCCCGGACAGCCTGCCGATCATTATTATTTTGGAGGCAGCTTCGGTGATCGCCCTAACGACAATGATTTCTGTTGTAACGGGATTGTGACGGCTGATCGTCAAGTTACTCCTAAGTTGTGGGAAGTGAAGAAAGTCTACCAATATATCACATTGGAACCGAATGCTGAAAACAGTATCGGCGTTCGTAACCGCTATGCTTTCCTGAATCTGCATGATTTTAATCTGCGCTATGTGATTTTGAAAGATGGTGTGCCGATAGCGGAAGAAGAGTTCAGCCTACCCGATGGTAAGCCTGGAGAGCATCGTGCGGTGCAGATACCTTATTCCCGCTATTTAACTTCAGAAGGTGAATATTATTTGAACCTTGAAATAAAACTAAAGAAGGATTGCGTATGGGCAAAAGCCGGACATATCGTAGCTACGGAACAACTTTTGCTTCAAAAATCCCCGAATACCGGGCTACAGCCGGTAGCAGTTTCCGCCTCATCTAAAGAATCTCTGTTTAAGGTGGTGGAAGAGGAGAAGCGTTATTTGTTCTTCCGCCGTCCCGGTGTAGAAATCACCTTTGATAAGAAAGAAGGCAAGTTGACCGGTATCCGTTATAATGGCGATAATATGCTTCATCTGCGTGAAGGATGGTCGCTGAATACGTTCCGTTTTATCAATAACGATGTGCGTAAATGGCAGGATACCCAAACGGAGGTAATCAGTTTCGACTGGAAATGGTCGGAAGATAATCAGTCGGCAATTGTAACGATTCAGTTGCAGGAAACCGTCGGAGATGTGAAAGTGCCTTATACATTGATTTACCGTTTGTATGGTAATGGTGAAATAGATGTGGATGCTTCTTTTACAACGAATGATGACTTTAATCTTCCCCGTCTGTCGTTACAGGCCTTCTTTAATCCTTCGTTGGAGCAGTTGGAATGGTATGGTCGCGGTCCGATAGAAAATTATCGGGATCGGAAGAATGCGGCTTATGTCGGCAAATACCAGTCTGCTGTCAATGATATGAAAGAGAGTTATGCCCGTTCTCAGACGATGGGTGGGCGTTGTGATACCCGCTGGCTGACTTTGACCAATAAAGCAGGTAAAGGAATCAAGATTACTGCTGCCGATACATTTGATTTCAGTGCTTTGCACTATACGGATAAGGACTTGTTTGAAATCAAGTACGGTCATGCCTTGCCTGATATTTATCGTGCGGAGGTGGTGCTGAATCTGGATTGCATACAGCGTGGTCTGGGTAATGCCAGTTGCGGACCGGGTCCCCGTCCCGCTTATGAAATTCAGAAGAATACAGTTTATAAATATGCTTTCCGCATGTCTCCTTTTTCAAAATAAGGAAAGATTGACAGGATAACAAGGTCTTAATAGTTTGTAGAAAGAGTGAGCAGCCAAATCTTATAAAAGATGGCAACTGCTTACTCTTTTTTTGTATTTAAGGATAGATTCTGTGTTCTTTTCGTACTTTTGTAACATGGACTCTAAATTATATACCACGATGAAACAAAGAATTATATTATTCGGATTAATACTTGTAGGAACAGTAACTTTTGCACAGTCTCCCGAAGAAAAGGGCTTGAACACGATCAACCGTTCTTCTGCCGAAGCAACAATCGGTTTCCTTGCAAGTGATGAATTACAGGGACGTGAAGCCGGATTCCACGGTTCGTATGTCTCCTCTGAGTATATAGCATCTATCTTACAATGGATGGGAATCCAACCTCTGAACGAAAGCTACTTCCAGCCTTTTGATGCTTACCGCAAAGAGCGTCAGAAGAAAGGACGTCTGGAAGTTCATCCGGACTCTGTAGCGAAGCTGAAACAGGAAGTTCATCAAAAACTATCTATGAGGAACGTACTGGCTATGATTCCCGGTAAGAATACGAAGGAATATGTCATCGTAGGCGCTCACTTTGACCATTTGGGGATAGACCCGGCACTTGACGGAGATCAGATTTATAACGGCGCGGATGACAATGCTTCCGGTGTCTCGGCTGTATTGCAGATTGCCCGGGCATTTCTTGCAAGCGGACAACAACCGGAGCGAAATGTAATCTTTGCCTTTTGGGACGGAGAAGAAAAGGGATTGCTCGGTTCTAAATATTTTGTACAGACTTGCCCTTTTGTTTCGCAGATCAAGGGATATCTCAACTTTGATATGATAGGTCGCAACAATAAACCGGAACAACCGAAACATGTCGTCTATTTCTATACAGCTGCTCATCCCTCTTTTGGAGACTGGCTGAAAAAGGATATTAAGAAGTATGGTTTACAGTTGGAACCGGACTATCGTGCCTGGGACAATCCGGTAGGGGGCAGTGACAATGGAACGTTTGCCAAAGCAGGTATTCCTATTATCTGGTATCATACGGACGGACATCCCGATTATCACCAGCCATCCGATCATGCTGACCGGTTAAACTGGGATAAGATAGTGGAAATCACCAAGGCTTCTTTTCTTAATATGTGGAAGATGGCCAATGAAGCTTCATGGTAACTCAGCCTCACTGAAAGGCTGTTTTACATCTTGCAATAAAGGGCGGAAGGAATCAGTTTGAATAACCATGCCACATATTTCCATCTTTTGGAGATAAAGGCGACTTTTTTCCTGTCTGATATAGCCTTTTTGATTTGTTTTACGGCTTTATCGACAGGAGTAACCCAAAACAATCCTTCTCCTTTCGCCATCGCTGTATCTATAAATCCCGGACGGATGTCAGTGGTGTAGACAGCAAAGGGTAGCTTTGCCGCCTTTTGCCGAAGTCCCTCCATGTAATTGATTTGATAGGCTTTTGAAGCATTATAAGCTGGTGCTACACCGCTGCCGCGTGTTCCGCCTACTGAGGAAATGTTAATCAGATGCCCGCCTTTCTGCTGTTCAAAGTACCGGAACCCCCAGCCGGCGATATTGGTAAATCCCACTACGTTGGTCAATAAGGTCGGTTCTTCGAGCTGATAGGAGAGCTGCGGATTCAGTTCCCCCGTTCCGGCACAGATAATCAGCATATCCATGCCTCCCATTTCTTGTACAAGCGTTTCCAGTGATAAAAGGGGCGTTTCTGTGTGAGTGATGTCACATACCTGATAGAATAGTTTATCTTTATCTTGTGCGCAAATCTCTTTTAATAGATTCTCACGGCGACCGGTGATACCGATAAGGCAGTCTTCACGGGCATACTGTTCTGCCAATCCACGACCGATGCCGGAGGTTGCGCCTACAATTATTATTTTCTTCATGAATTAAAATAGACTATGTTTGCCTGCAAAGGTAGGGGAGGAGTCTGAATAAAATCTTGATTGAAATCAAGAATTTACTTCCGAACTACTTTTCTCCGGATGCGGCTCAATGTTTCCGGACGAATCAGGAGATAGGAGGCAAGTTCTTTTAAAGTAATCAGTTTCAGCAGGTCAGGACAGCGGTTGATAATATCCAGATAACGTTCTTCCGGTGTCAGACTGTACATGGAGATCATCCGATCATATATTTCCCACAGAAGAGTTTCCGCAATCCGGCGTCCCAGTTTTTGGTGGTCGTTGTTAATGTCGTAGAAATCTGCCAGTTGGGAATGGTTGATCACATACACCGTACAGTCGCATAACGCTTGAATATCTACATTTGATTGGTCCTGCAACTGGAAAGCCGGATAATTCCCGACAAAAGAATGGTCGAATGTATATCCGACAATGCTGCTTTCGCCCAGACTGTTGACGCAACAATAGCGGAAAGAGCCGGAAACAACAAATCCCATGATCTTACAGGCTTCTCCTTGCCGTACAAAGTACTCTCCTTTTTTATAAGAAGTCTCTTTTCCCTGCTGTAATGTAAAATCTACAATAGGGGAATAGTTGATATGGGAAGTATATTTATTGAAATCTTCCACAGTACGACAATGATTAACCTTCGTTTATCACTTGGAATCCGGCAAGTTTCAAATCCTCCCAATAACCGGGATACGATTTGGAAACAACTTGCGGGTCAGCAATCAGCAGCTTAGGGAAGGTGATTACTGCCGGTGCGAATGCCATCGCCATCCGGTGGTCTTCGTAGGTCGCAATCACAGGAACCGCTTCCGGTTCGCAACGTTCGCCGTTCCACATCAATACGCTGTCATTTTCTTCTTCGATGAGGTATCCCAGCTTTTTAAGTTCGGTTCTCAATGCGGCGATGCGGTCTGTTTCCTTTATTTTCAGACTCTGCAAGCCTGTGAAACGGAAAGGGATATTTAATAAAGCGCAAGTTACAACGAACGTTTGTGCCAGGTCCGGAATGTCAACGAAGTCTTCTTCCAGTCGTTCCGGTGTCTTGCCTGTTTTTTTGATCTTTACGCCTTTGGGAGTGAACTCCGTCGTGATCCCCAGACGGGAGAAAACTTCCGCTCCCCGACTGTCTCCCTGATAACTGTTGCGGAATAATCCCAACAGTTCAATCTCTGCTTCCGGAGACAAAGCGGCAATCTGATACCAGTAAGAAGCAGCGCTCCAGTCGCTTTCTACGGTGAAGGGGACACTCTGATACGGTTGCGGAGCTACGGAGATGCTGCTGGGTGAAGTCCATGCCGCTTTTGCTCCGAAGTCCTGCATTAATTGCAGTGTCAGATTGATATAAGGACGGGAAATGATTTCTCCTGTCAAGTGCAGTGTCAGTCCGTCTTTGAGCACAGGACCTATCATCAGCAGGGCGGATATATACTGTGAACTGACGTTTCCCTTCAGCGTGATTTCATTTCCTTTCAGCTCTGCGCCCTTGATGCGAAGAGGCGGATATCCTTCGTTATGGGTGTACTCTATTTCAGCTCCCAACTCGCGAAGGGCGTTGACCAGAATCTGTATCGGGCGTTGCTGCATACGGGCGGTGCCTGTGATAATCCGTTCTCCCGAAGTGGCACTCAGATAAGCGGTCAGGAAACGCATGGCGGTTCCGGCTGCCATGATGTCTATAGTCTCTTTACCTTCGGTCAGGGCTTTTATCATGACTTGGGTATCATCGCAATCGGACAGGTTTTCCGGCGGATAAATGCCTTTACCCAGCGCATTGATGATGAGTGCACGGTTGCTGATACTTTTGGAAGCTGGCAACTGGATTGTTGCCTTTACCATGGAAGGGGAAATAAGTTTATAGAGCATCATTCTAAGTATATTCTTTGTTATGGAGTACAAAAGTAGAGATTTATTCGGAGACTTCCAACAGCTTCTGACTCTTATCGAGAGAGTTGAAATAATATCTGTACCGATGTTTCTGCTGATACCTCATGAGCCATGGAATGGCAAGAAGGATGCCCGTAAAGAGCATCAGAATGAATGTAAGCCCTTTTAATCCTTCGTAATCATTGAAATATTGAATCACGAACCTGACGGCTGTTCCGTAAAAGAATATCAGATATATGATGAAATCAATATTGATTCTTCGTTCCAGCTGTTTTTTGAGCATTGCTCCGGATTCTTTCAGTGAATATGTGTCTGCTGACCTTGTGAGGAGCTGATAATGTCCAATGGCCGAAACCAGCAGAAACAGCAGAAAGGCACTTCCGGCCCATAGGGAGATCGAGGCGCTTCCCATGATGATCGTATCCCAGATACTGGCAGCTACGGAGAATGCCAGCAGGATGGCAAATAAAGAGATCAACGTTTTCTGACGACGTAAGGTTTGGGAAATGGTACGACAATGCTTCTTGCGTATCACTTCTTTTATATTCATTGGCTTTATTTCTGTGCCGGTATGTATTTCTTTCCAGCATTCTTTCAAATTATTGTCTTCCATTGTTTAATTGTTTAATGAGTTGTTTCTTGATTCTATTAATTTTTACTCCGACATTACTCTCGGAAATGCCGATAACGGCGGCAATCTCTTTGTATTCATAGCTTTCAAGATAAAGAATGATAATCGCTTTTTCTATTTCGGACAACCGGTTGATGGCTTGATATAGCTGCTCTTTTTTATCCGTTGCGGTGTTCTCTTCTGGATGGCTGTCATGTATGGCATATTCCTGTGTCGATAACTCTTTGTAAACGGGCTGCACAGATTCTTTCCGCACAAGATCGATGGCAGTGTTCAGCGTGACTCTGTAGAGCCATGTCGAAACGGTGCTCTCCTGCTTGAATTTGGGGTATGCTTTCCACAGCCGGATTAATATCTCTTGATAATAATCCTCACGGAACGGATGCTGGTAGAAATAGATATTGCATATTTTCTGCAATATCCCTTGATACTGATTGATTAGTTCGATAAATTCTTCTTCCACTTCATTTAAATTTTAATGTATTTTGGAGAGTTAGTCGTATGACGGGGGATTATTCTTACAAAAGAAGAAATAGAAAATGATATTTAATTCCTGTCCGGCGGATAAAAAAAGTTCTTTCTGCTTATCAATTAATCATTTATAATGATTTGTTAGCGAAAAGATTTTATATTTGTGGCAAATAAAATAACTAATTTATGAATATACCGAATATCCGTTTACTGAATCAGCAGTTATTAAATCCACTTTTCCGTGAACCTAAAGAGTTGGTGTCTTGGATGGGAGCCATGCAGGCACAGAACTATTCCATGGTGAAGTGAGATCGGAAGAGCGTCGTGTAGGGAAAGAGTGTAGATCTCG
>OKYQ01000879.1_pt1 | contig 7332 bp, 6 predicted proteins | sample 1608241 | NCBI WGS metagenome assembly OKYQ01 (sample SAMN02674792, study PRJEB24791) | human gut metagenome, SKBSTL006 | isolation source: stool | host: Homo sapiens | place: USA
TTTCCCTACACGACGCTCTTCCGATCTTGCTTCGGATCTGTTTCTCCGGAATGCCCGCCTGTTGGGACTCGATCTGAGCGATGTGGAATATGTGGTGTTATCTCACGGACATCGTGACCATACAGGGGGGCTTTATGCCTTTCTGAAGATGAACAGTGTAGCGAAGGTGGTTTGCAAGCGTGAGGTATTCCGGAAAAAGTTCAAGAACGAGCGTGAGAACGGAATGCTTCATCCCGAAGCATTGGATAAGTCGCGCTTTTGGCTGGTTGACGAAACTACGGAGATTGTACCGGGCGTATTTGCGTTTCCGGACGTCAAGGTGGTGGACAGGAACGACACTCACTTCGAACACTTCTTTACGGAGATAGAAGGAGAGATGCGTCCCGATACTTTTGAAGATGAACTGGCATTGGTGTTGAAGGGCGAAAAGTCTCTTTCGGTACTGAGTGCCTGTTCACACCGGGGGATTACCAATATCATTCGTGCCGTGCAGAATGCCTTTCCGGGATTGGGACTCAAACTGGTGATGGGAGGCTTTCATATTCACAATGCGGAAGAAGAGAAGTTCAATGTGATTTCGGCCTTTCTGGGTATGAAACTTCCCAAACGTCTGGGAGTCTGTCACTGTACCGGCATTGACAAATATGCGTTGTTCCGCCAGCAATTTAACGACCGGGTGTTTTATAACTATACCGGTTGGGTAGAAACGATTTAACTTTATTGAATGGGAAAAAATAAATTAGAGAAGTTTGCCGATATGGCAAGTTATCCGCATGTCTTTGAGTATCCTTACTCGGCAGTGGACAATGTGCCTTTTGACATGAAGGGAAAATGGCACAAAGAGTTTTTCAAGAACGATAACCCGATTGTACTTGAATTGGGTTGCGGACGTGGCGAATATACCGTCGGACTGGGGCGGATGTTTCCCGATAAGAATTTTATCGCGGTAGATATCAAAGGCGCCCGTATGTGGACGGGAGCTACCGAATCTCTTCAGGCCGGCATGAAGAATGTGGCTTTCCTGCGTACCAACATCGAGATCATCGACCGCTTTTTTGCAGAAGGAGAAGTGAGCGAAATCTGGCTGACTTTTTCTGATCCGCAAATGAAGAAAGCTACCAAGCGACTGACTTCTACCTATTTTATGGAAAGGTATCGCAAATTTTTGCAACCGAATGGTATTATCCACCTGAAAACGGACAGCAACTTTATGTTTACCTATACAAAATACATGATTGAGGCGAACAAACTTCCGGTTGAGTTTATGACTGAAGATTTATATCATTCTGATCTGGTAGATAATATTCTCGGTATTAAAACCTATTATGAACAACAGTGGCTGGATCGTGGTTTAGATATAAAGTATATCAAATTCCGGCTTCCGCAGGAAGGTAAACTGCAAGAGCCGGATGTAGAAATAGAGCTTGATCCCTATCGTAGCTACAACCGCAGCAAGCGTAGCGGTCTAAGCACAAGCAAATAGCTTGCCGGGACAATCACCCTAAAGTGAACCGGCAGCCATCTGAATAGTGACTTTAAATAGTAATTTGTAAATCGTCAAATAGTAAATAAAATGACTCTCTATCCTAAATTGATATTGGATGCATTGGCAACGGTGCGTTATCCCGGTACGGGAAAGAATTTGCTGGAAGCGGAGATGGTCGCCGATAATCTCCGCATTGATGGCATGGCGGTTAGCTTTTCATTGATATTTGAAAAACCGACCGATCCGTTCATGAAATCAATGCTGAAGGCTGCTGAAACAGCTATCCATACATATGTATCACCGGATGTGCAGGTAACTATTACAACGGAAAGCAAGCAGGCAGCCCGTCCGGAAGTGGGCAAACTGCTTCCGCAAGTAAAGAATATAATCGGTATCTCTTCCGGTAAGGGAGGGGTAGGCAAATCTACCGTATCCGCAAATCTGGCGGTGGCTTTGGCTAAGTTGGGCTACAAGGTCGGTTTGCTTGATGCTGACATTTTCGGTCCTTCCATGCCGAAGATGTTCCAGGTGGAAGATGCCCGTCCGTATGCGGAAAAAATCAATGGACGTGACTTGATTATTCCGGTAGAGAAATACGGTGTAAAACTGCTTTCTATCGGTTTCTTCGTTGATCCGGATCAGGCTACACTTTGGCGTGGCGGTATGGCGAGCAACGCATTGAAGCAGCTGATTGGCGATGCCGATTGGGGGGATCTTGATTATTTCCTGATTGACCTTCCTCCCGGCACAAGTGACATTCATCTGACTGTTGTCCAGACGTTGGCAATGACGGGGGCAATTGTTGTTAGTACTCCGCAGGCGGTAGCGCTGGCGGATGCCCGCAAGGGAATCAATATGTTTACGAATGATAAAGTGAATGTGCCTATTTTAGGACTAGTTGAGAATATGGCTTGGTTTACGCCTGCCGAACTGCCGGAGAATAAGTACTATATCTTTGGTAAGGAAGGAGCCAAGAAACTGGCGGAAGAAATGAATGTGCCTCTGCTAGGTCAGATTCCTATTGTACAAAGTATCTGCGAAGGTGGGGACAATGGTACTCCGGTGGCGCTGGATGAAGATACGGTAACCGGTCGCGCTTTCTTGTCATTGGCTGCCAGCGTAGTTCGTCAGGTAGATCGCCGGAATGTGGAGATGGCTCCGACTAAGATTGTAGAGATGCATTAATAAGTGCTCTTATTCTATTTATTCTAAACACAAAAGAGGCTGGTTTAAACCAGCCTCTTTTGTGTTGTTTATCGTAGTCTAAACATGATAGGGATAGTATATTTCACGGAAACAGGTACTCCATTATTTTCTCCCGGTTCCCATTTGGGCATATTGCTGATGATGCGGAGAGCTTCTGCATCCAGCGTTGGAGAGACACTGCGTACCACTCGTGCATCTGTTATCTGACCATCTTTTCTCACAATGAAAGTCACAATGACTCTTCCTTCTTCTTTTTGTTTGGCTGCGTTTTTCCAATACGTAATGTGCTGTTTCAGATACTGATCCAGTTCTCCTTGTTCTTTGGGAAACCTCGGCATCTTTTGTGCAGTCATAAAGACCTTGTCGGTAGTACTGTCAGGTTGTTGTTCTCCTGTTGCTTTGGTGGTAGCTGCAGGGGTTGGGTGAAAATTAATTGGAAGGGTAAACTTTACGTTGACCACTTTTCCATCTTTTTTTCCCGGTGTCCAGGTTGGCATAGCTGTGATGGCTTGAATAGCTTGTTTATCCAGTTCCGGATGTAAACTGCGGACTACGGCTACACTGGTGATTTCTCCTTTTTTGCTGATGACAAATTGAGTAATCACACGTCCTGCTATACCAAGTTTCTGCACTTCTTCCGGGTATTGAATGTTTTCTCCCAGATATTTGAATAAGGCTTGGGTGCCTCCGGGAAACTTAGGCATTTCGTCTACTGCTTCATAGATTGTTTCATCTTTATCTTTGTTGTTATCGTTAATGATTAACGAATCAACATTTGAAGTGAACGCTTCCGTTGGTTGCACTTTAGCTTCCGCATAATGGCAGAAACCGAGACTGAACGCGATTAGTGCTAAGAGGAAAGGACGTTTCGTTCCGTTCGCTCTTGATAGTTGTTGGTGTTTCATTTTGTTGTATGCTTTTTAGTTAATTGTTACTCTTTGATTAGATGATCTTACTTTTCCAATGCTTTCATCAATTGTTCTTTCATGGTGTCCACTCCGGGGAATCCGGTTTGTTTATAAGTGATGTTTCCTTCTTTGTCAATAACAAAGTAAGTAGGAACGCCCCGGATACTGAACTTCTCACGCAGATAGCTCCACTGTTCATCCGTCACACGGAAATGTTCTCCGTGAATGTCAGGAATCATGTTTTTCCAGGTTCCCAGTGGAGACGTTTCACCTGTGATGTAAAGGTAGATAATGTCTTTGTCTTTCAGTTCTTCTTTCATCGGGAGAATCTGTTTGTTGGCAGACCGGCATGGACCACACCATGTTGCCCAAAAATCAACTAACAGCGTATGTCCCCGGAATTTGGAGATAATGGAGGGGAATAAATCTTCATTCGAAACTTCTCCTGTCTCATTAACGGTGAATCCTGTTTTCTTCTTGTTGATTTCTATTTGTTTCAGCAGGTCGTTGTTCATAGCCAGAGCCATGTCGTTGTATGCTGCGGGCATCGTTGACAGTTCTGCCTTTTGCTTATCGTTAAGTGGATTGAGATCTCTCATGGAGACTCCAATCATCTGTGCCTTCAGATTTTGTATTAAGTAACTGGCAGCTGTATGATTGCTCAGACTCTTAAGAATCTTATCATCTATACCTATACGGCGTATGATGTCAAACAGTATCGGGTATCTGCTGTTGTAACAGGCTTTAGGTGAAAGGATATACGTGAAGTCCTGAAGACTTTCATAATATCCTTGCGGAATATCAATCTTAGTCTCGGCATAGTATTTATTTGCTTTTTCTCCTTCCAGCCCATTCGTCATGATATGAACTAATTTCAAGTTCCTTTCAGTTTCGATAATCTTTAGTGCGGCAGACAATTCGAGGTCTGTATTAATAATCTCCTTATATGCAGGGCTTCCTTTCGACTGTGTGATTTGTTTTCTGAACTCAGGGAGTCGGGCAAGTATTTGAGCTTTATATTCTTCAGCTGTTTTACCATTCAGCTTTTTAATCTGTTGTTGGTATTCTTCATAACTATTACCTTCAGTGAAACTGAAACTCATAGGATGATCAGCCAGCTCTTGCTGTACTCCGGCTAAATAACCTCCGTAATAGATTTCTTTTCCGTATGGCTTTTCTGCTTGGCGGAGATGTGACTGCTTGCGGGCATTTTCGCGAAGATTGATAACGACCGAAGTGGTTTCTCCCGGTGCTAATAAGTAGCTGACAGCTCCAAAAGGAAACCTGATCATGCATGGGGTGACCATGAAGACATTCATCTCATGATAAAACGTTCCGTCATCCTGGATGCGGATTTTTCCTTCCTGAGCTTCGTCTCTTATTACATCTTGAAAATAAAGACTGCCTTTGTTGGGCATCCCTTTTTGGTAGTCAAGGATTCTTCCTTTGAGAATTGCTTTGGCGTATTTAACGACTGGTTCGGGCAGCGTCGTTTTATGGTCTGCTTTGGTGACTGTAACGTCTTTAGGCAGTTTGAACTTGCTGAATGTTTTCTTGTCCAGCTGTATGCCCCATATCTTATATGCTCCCTCAAAGTCTCCTTCAGAGAAATCCAGGCAAGTCACGTTTTGAGGAATGGGTGGGAAAGTTAATTGGAATTCGGCTTCGCCGGATTCGGGCATCCAGAACTCTTTGTCCAGTGTAATGCCGATTCCCTTCCGGACAGGGTATAGGTTGCCATTGTTGTCTTTCAGTACACTGCCGGTTGCGATCTTTATCCAGTATTTGGGCCGATAGAAAGCTTTGATATACACAGTGGTGACTGTGTCACTCATGACAATTTTGTCTATCTCTATACTTGAGGAACTCTGAGCTAAAAAGGGAGGACGTTCTACGATTCTGTCTTTAGCTTGTGTCATACAAAGTATGCTTAGCAGCAAACTTATCATTAATGCGAATCTTTTCATACGATTAGGCTTTTATCTCCAACAAATGTAATCATATTATTGTAATTATCTATGCGAAAACAGAAAAAGGAGCAGAATCGTTTACGATTGCTCCTTTTTTCTGTTATTTACTTGTTAGGGGAATAATGATATTTTCGGTTTTGCTTATTGAAGTCGGAATGTAATAGGGAATGTATATTCTACGGCAACGGCTTGTCCGTTCTGTTTTCCCGGTTCCCACTTAGGCATACCCCGCACTACACGAATCGCTTCAGCGTCCAACCATGCCGACGCGCCTTCTAATATTTTTATATTCGACACGTTACCGTCTTTTCCGATGACAATCTGGACCAGCACTTTTCCTTGTTCCTTATTCTGCTGGGCCATAGTCGGATATTTTATATTTTTGGCTAAGTAGCGCATTAATCCCTCCTGTCCTCCGGGAAATTTAGGCATCTCGTCTACGACTTTGAAAGTTGGTTCATTATTGGGTGTGGCTTCTTTAGGACCATAGCCCACCACTACGACCTCTTCAAACTTTTCTATTGCTACTGCTTCGGGTGTTTCTGCCGGTTTTGCAGGTTCCGGACCGGACAGACGGAAAGTTACGGGAACCGTAAATCTTACGTTCACAGCTTGTCCTCTTTGCTTGCCGGGTTTCCAATTAGGCATGGCAGCAATCACTCGTTCAGCTTCCTTGTCAAGATAGGGGTCTACGCCTCGAACTGTTTTAACGTCGGAAATACTACCGTCTTTTTTGACTACGAACATCACAATCACACGTCCTTGCTTTCCATTTTCATGAGCTGTTGCCGGATATTTGATGTTCTTGGCGAGATATTCCATCAATGCTGATTGTCCACCGGGGAAGTCGGGCATTTCTTCTACAACTTCAAATACGACAGAATCATTTACAGTAGCACTTTTAACGGGTGCCGGAGGGGGAGGAGGAGCTACCTCTTTTGTTTTCTGCATTCCTTTTTTATCCTGTAATGTCGCTACTCCCGTCATTCCATCGGGAAGTTCCGGACCATTGGCGAGTTCGGTTTGCGAAACACCTTGTTCTTCCGGTGCTGCCATCATTTCTTTGGCAAATTTTTCAGTGGTACGTGCTACCATTTCGATGTTACTGACAATCATTAAGATAGCAGCCAAGGGAAGAAACATCAGATATTTTGTCCTTCCTATTTCTTTCGTTCTTCGTTTATTCATCATTTTGATACGATTTTTAAGTGGTAAAACATTGAAACTATTTGATAAATTTGCTGCAGCCTTGTGATGTGCCAGTCCCAACAAATGGTACTGGTATGATTTACTATCATGCCCCGTCTCTAATACACGGTGATCTGCCATGTATTCGAGGTTTCCTCTGACTTCCCGTTTCATCAGCCAGATAAATGGATTGAACCAGCAAAAGATACACATTATCTCGCTGATAAGTACGTCTACCGAATGGTAATGACGGGCGTGGGTCTCTTCATGAGTAATAATTTCACTGATTTCAGATTCCGTATTGAAAAAGCGAAGGCAACACGGAATATGGCACTGACGAACTTTGCATATGGTATTGAAAAAGACTGGGAGGCAGTACAGGCAGCTATTGATATCCCCTTCAGTAATGGATTACTGGAGGGGACAGTGAATAAAATTAGAGCGCTAAAAAGGCAGATGTACAATAGGGCAGGAAGTAAACTACTGAGAGCCAAGATTCTTTATTCACAATAGAAGAAGTACCACCAAATTTGACGAAGAACCAATAAAATCTCTTGTAAAGAGTGAGAATTTA
>OKYQ01000886.1_pt1 | contig 7292 bp, 6 predicted proteins | sample 1608241 | NCBI WGS metagenome assembly OKYQ01 (sample SAMN02674792, study PRJEB24791) | human gut metagenome, SKBSTL006 | isolation source: stool | host: Homo sapiens | place: USA
GTCACACGTGCCAGAAAGAAGTTGGCATTCGATGGAAATACCTGTAATACGCAAGGCAACTCAACGAAAGCTTCTTCCAGATACCCCCTCTCCTCCTTCAATGTTTTTACCCAGCGTTCTATTTCGTAGTATTTGTGGAGCATTTCTATAGCTTGTTGCTGAGTCAGCTGATTCACATTATACGGATACTTGATTTTATTCAAAACACCGATAATCCCCTCGGAGGCAAAAGCCATCCCCAAACGAATAGCTGCACAACCAAACGCTTTTGAGAAAGTCTGTAAGATAATCAGATTCGGATACTTATCCAACTCTGACAAAAATGAGGGTTCATCGGAAAAATCATTATAAGCCTCGTCCAGAATGACCAATCCTTCGAAATCATTGATCACCTTTATTATCTCAGACCGAAGCAGATCATTTCCCGTCGGATTATTGGGTGAACAAAGGAAAATCATCTTAGTCCGTTCATCCGCAACTGCCAACAATTCATCGGCAGAAAACTGAAAATCATCGTGAAGCAGCACTTTGCGGTATTCCACATCATTGACATCGGCGCAAACCTGATACATGCCGTACGTAGGATCGATAGCCACCACATTGTCTCTGCCCGGCTCACAGAAAGCACGAAACACCAAATCAATAGCCTCATCACTGCCATTTCCCAGAAAGATATGGGCAGGAGCTACTTTTTTTATTTTGGACAATTCCAACTTCAGATCCCGTTGCATCGGATCCGGATAGCGATTGTGCGGCAGGTTATACGGGTTTTCGTTAGCATCCAGAAAAACAGATGCTGCCGCCCCACTATATTCATCACGGGCCGAAGAATAGGGTTTTAGTCTCCAGATATTCGGACGGGTTAATTCTTGCAATGTTTTCATTTTCTTATCTCCTCCAATCTAACAGTTACCGCATTTTTATGTGCATCCAGGTGTTCATTGGCAGCCATCACCTCGATAGCCGGGCCAATAGCCGACATTCCACTGGGAAGTATCTCTTGAAAAGTGATCTTACGGATGAAACTGTCCAAGCTCACTCCACTATAGGCTTTGGCATAGCCGTTGGTAGGTAAAGTATGGTTAGTTCCCGAAGCATAATCACCTGCGCTTTCGGGAGAGAAGGCACCCAAAAATACCGAACCGGCATTTACTATCTGTCCGGCTACTTCCATATAGTCCTTCGTCTCAATAATCAGGTGCTCAGGAGCGTAAGCATTGGTAAGTTCCAAAGCTTCCTCCATATCCTTCACCAATATCAACTTACTGTTGGCCAAAGATTTTTCGGCAATATCGCGACGGGTTAGATAGCCTAATTGGCGTTCGACCTCGTAAACGACTTCCGTTTGTAGCTTCTCAGAAGTCGTAACCAGCATCGCCTGACTATCCACTCCATGTTCCGCCTGAGAAAGAAGATCGGCAGCCACAAACACCGGGTTGGCAGATTCGTCAGCCAGAACCTCTACCTCCGACGGCCCCGCAGGCATATCAATGGCGACATCCCGCAGGCTGACAAGTTGCTTGGCAGCGGTGACATACTGATTGCCGGGACCAAAGATCTTATAAACTTTAGGAATACTCTCTGTCCCGTAAGCCATAGCGGCAATGGCCTGTACTCCACCAACCTTAAAGATTTTGCTGACTCCAGCCAGACGAGCGGCAAACAGGATAGCAGGATGTACCTTTCCATTCTTATCAGGCGGTGTACAAAGTACAATCTCTTTACATCCGGCAATCTTAGCAGGTATAGCCAACATAAGCACAGTGGAGAATAGAGGGGCTGTCCCTCCGGGGATATACAATCCGACCTTTTCAATAGCAACAGCTTTTTGCCAGCAAGTAACACCTTCCATCGTGTCCACCTTTTTCCCCTCAAAACGCTGTGCAGAATGAAATGTCTCAATATTACGTTTAGCCAGATAAATAGCTGCCTTCAGTTCGATGGGTACCTCCTTTTCTGCTTCTTCTATTTCCGCAGAAGTAACAGCCAATGAGGTGAGTTCAGCTTTATCAAACACAGCCTCATATTCCATGACCACCCGGTCCCCTCCGGCTCTCACACGGTTAATAATATTGCGTACAGTATCGAAAAGATTTTCTGTCTCAAGTATAGGACGCTTCAAGATCTCATTCCATTGCGACCGATCCGGATATTTAATCAGTTTCATAATTTTTAATTTAAGAGTTCAACCAACAGATTTTCCTATATAATCATCTTCTCAATAGGCAACACCAAAATACCTTCCGCTCCCAGCGCTTTCAGCTTACCTATGATCTCCCAAAACCGTTTCTCATCGAGCACTGTATGTACAGAGCACCAACCATCTTGTGCCAACGGCATCACAGTAGGACTCTTCATACCCGGTAGCACAGCAATAATATCTTCCAGTTTATCTTTAGGAGCATTCATCAGTACGTACTTTTTATCTTCAGCAGTTTTCACAGCATCCATGCGGAAAAGCAATTCGTCCAATATCTCTTTTTTCTCCTTACTCATATTCTTGTTGCCTATCAGCAAAGCTTCTGATCTCATTACGACCTCCACTTCTTTCAGACGATTGCTGACCAGAGTAGAACCGGAACTGACAATATCGAAAATAGCATCCGCCAATCCGATGCCGGGAGCAACTTCTACAGAACCGGTAATGACATGCACTTCAGCCTTCACCCCGTTACTTTTCATAAAAGCATCTAAAATTCCGGGATAGGAAGTAGCTATCTTCTTTCCGTTAAACCAACTCAAACCGGGATATTCAATGTCTTTGGGCATAGCCAAAGACAAACGGCATTTGCTAAACCCGAGACGCTTAATGATTTCGGCATCTTCCTGCCTCTCTACAAATTCGTTTTCTCCTACTATACCCAGGTCGGCAACTCCTGTAGCTACAGATTGGGGAATATCATCGTCACGGAGAAAAAGTACCTCAACCGGAAAGTTGGACGATTGTACGAGTAAAGTACGTTTGGTTGTGCTCAGTTTGATGTCTGATTCTTCAAGAAGGGCCATCGTTTCTTCAAAAAGACGCCCTTTGGCTTGTACTGCGATTCTTAACATAATTACAATATCTTAATTTACAATTTATAATTCGATATATAGAAAATAAAAAAGGCTCACCTTATCGGTAAGCCTCGTATTCTATCATATATATATACACAATACCATCTTGCCCACCGAGTTATTCGATTGAGTAATGATGATGGCGATGTGTAATAGTAATGTTCATATCTTTATTGTTTATGCGACAAAAATAAAGTATTAGTTCTGAATCACCAAACAATTATCAGAAATTCTTCTATTTTTCTTTCAAATTAAAGGAAGAATCTCTTCATCTTCTACTTCGCATGACAAAAAATGCATCTCTTCTCTGGCTTTCTCCTTCGGAAAAGTAAAGTAAGTGCAGAGAGCTTCTGTACACAATTCCTCATCTTTATTATAAAGACGTGCCTCAATTATCACAATGTTACGCTTCACTTCTTTAATATGTGCTTTGAGCACTACATGTGAATCATTAGTACTGATTGATTTACGATAACGTGTCTCCATTTTTGATGTCACCCCCGTAGTCTGTAACTTCCGGAGAATAACCCATGCACAGATTTCATCCAAAAGTACGGCCTGGATACCTCCATGTAGCGTATCAATCCATCCCTGGTATTCGGGACGGGGACGCCAGATGCTAATCACTTCATCGTTATCCTCATAAAATTCCATTTTCACACCGGCTTCATTGTTAGGGGCACAACCAAAGCAATTATATCCTTCCATCCCCTTCCACGGGTTAATAATCTTTTTCATACCTTTTTCGTTTTAGAATGCTCAAAGATATAAATCTTTTCGCAAAATGCACCCATCTCACCACCAGAACTTTATCTATAATCCGTTTGTTATACAGATGTTCTATTAAGAAAGGAAAAGTATGAAAACAGTAGTAGACAAAGCCTCTTCAAGGGGTTATTTCAATCATGGTTGGCTGAAAACCCACCATACATTTAGTTTTGCAAACTATTATAACCCGTCAAGAATGCATTTCGGCGTATTGAGGGTACTGAATGATGATAGCGTTGACCCTGAAATGGGATTCGATACACACCCTCACCAGAATATGGAAGTCATTTCTATCCCCCTGAAGGGGTATCTGAGACATGGCGACAGCGTAAAAAACACCCGGACAATCACACCCGGCGATATCCAGGTTATGAGTACGGGGAAAGGTATCTTCCACAGTGAATATAATGGAAGTGACAAAGAGCAATTGGAATTTTTGCAAATATGGGTATTCCCGAGAATTGAAAATACAGAGCCGGAATATAACAACTACGATATTCGTCCTTTATTGAAAAGAAACGAACTTGCTCTAATTATTTCACCGGACGGTAAAGTACCCGCTTCCATTAAGCAAGATGCATGGTTTTCTATGGGAACATTTGACGCAGGAAAGAGTTTCGAATACAAGTTGCATCAGGAAGGTAACGGAGTTTATCTTTTTATCATCGAAGGAGATGTGGAAGTTGCAGGCAACCGATTGTCACGACGTGACGGCATCGGTCTTTGGGATACAAAGAGCTTTAAAGTGGAAATAACCCAAGAAGCGACCTTATTGCTAATGGAAGTACCAATGCGATAAAAATGAGTATTCATTTCGCAAAAGAATAAAAGGCTGCCTCCAATAGCGAAGACAGCCCTTTATTTATTGAGAACACTGTATTATCTATTTCTCTTTCCGATAATTTTCAAGTCCTGTTTGCAAGAAATTGATATACTTGGATATATCCTCATCATAAGCATACGACTTGTTCAGCGGATTACCCTCATTGTCTATCAGAACATAGAAAGGCTGGGCATTGGCACCAAACTTCACACGCTGCAGATAACTCCATTTATCACCTACCGTACGCAAAGTGCGTTCTGTACCATTTTCCATGATCTTCACCGGTTCAGTAAGCGGAGTCTTATTGTCAACATAAAGAGTAATCAGTACGTAGTCATTATTAATAATGCTGCTAACCTTCGGATCGGTCCATACGGCAAGCTCCATTTTACGACAGTTCACACAACCATATCCTGTAAAGTCGAGCATTACCGGCTTGTTATGCTTACGGGCATATTCCATACCTAAATCATAATCATCGAACTTGGCATGTACCTCATTGGTATAAAGATTAAAATCCTGGGTTTTCATAGGCGGTGCAAAAGCACTAACCGCTTTCAAGGGTGCTCCCCATAAGCCCGGAACCATATAAACAGCAAAAGCTAATGAAACCAGTGCCATGAAGAAACGAGATACACTTACTTTCGTATCATCGTCATCATGAGGAAATTTAATCTTACCCAACAGATAGAAACCAAGCAGAGCAAAAATAACAATCCACAAAGCAAGGAAAGTCTCACGATCCAGAATTCTCCATCCATAAGCCAAATCGGCAACAGACAGGAATTTTAAAGCAAAAGCTAATTCCAGGAAACCTAATGTCACTTTAATCACATTCATCCAACCACCAGACTTAGGCATTGACTTCAGCCAAGACGGAAATAAAGCGAATAAAGTAAATGGCAGAGCCAATGCAATGGCAAAGCCCAACATACCAATCGCGGGAGCGACTACACTACCTGTAGTAGAAACCTGTACCAACAAAAATCCGATAATAGGACCTGTACAAGAAAAAGATACAAGCGATAATGTAAACGCCATCAAAAAAATACTCAGTAATCCGCTTGTAGCTTCCGCCTTGCTATCCACTGCCGTACTCCATTTTGCGGGAAGTGTCAATTCGAAAGCTCCGAAGAAAGAAGCAGCAAATACGATCAACATCAGACAGAACAAGATATTGAAAACAGCATTAGTGGAAAGGGCATTCAAAGCACTGGCACCAAATATCAAGGTAATGGCAAGGCCAAGCGCTACATAGATTACCACGATGGATGCCCCATAAGTCCATGCATCCCGGATGCCTTTCTTTTTGTCCTTGCTTCGCTTCAGGAAGAAACTTACAGTCATCGGAATGATAGGCCATACACAAGGAGTGAACAAGGCCAGCAAACCTCCTAAAAATCCTGTAATAAAAATATAGATCCATGACATATCTTCCTGAGAGTTTGCCTCACCAAATTTCTTCAAATCATTAATTACAGGCTTCCATAAGTCAACACTGCCTATCGCAGTGGTAACAGTTGTAGCTGTCGGTTCTACAATACTGTCTGTAACAGTGGCGACTGGCTCTTTTACCGGAGTTGCAGGGGTTTCTTTTGCCGAGACTTCGGCAGTAGCAGCGGCTTTACCCGAAAATTTAAAGGGAACTTGTGTAGGAGGCAGACAATTTTCATCGTTGCATGCACCATATTCCAGATACCCTTCTATTGAATAGTCACTGCCGGTAAACTTTATCTTCTGTATAAATTGAGCCGTTTTTTCAAAATAGCGTACTTTCATTTCGAACAGTTTGTCAAAGTCCGAAACTTCTTTTCCCCGAGGGGTTAATTTACCAACAACTTCGGCACCTGACATCTTCTCTACATTAAAAGTAGCGGAGATAGGACCACCATCACCTAAATCGGTAGAATATACATGCCAACCGGCATCGATCGTACCTGTAAAAACGATTTCCGCTTCGGCTCCCGACAGGGTTTTCAGCTCCGTTTTAAACTTCACAGGCTCTTGTATCTGTGCCTGCGCCGTAAATACGACCAGCAACAAAAGCAGAAAAGAGGATAATTTCTTCATTCTTTAAAATTGTTTATGATGTTTCTAGAAATATAACAGCTATCGGATTTTCCCGGTTTGAGGTTTTGGCTAATCTTAAAAAGCTATTATTTATTTATAACTAAAATTCATAATCTACACAAGCCCGACTTTCTTTTGTCTCTGCCAAAATCTTACCGGCAGCCACATGCTCGGGATGGGTAGCATAGAACTTCACATCATCCAGATTATCAAATTCACTATACAACGCAATATTCCAGGTTTCTCCCGGATTCATATTCAATCCGACTTCAATTTTGCGGATCACAGAGATTTTAGCAGGTAATGCTTCAATAGCCTCCTTAAAACTATTCATCACAACGAGTTTCTCTTCTACAGGAACGTCGTCTCTTAACTTAAATAATACAATGTGTTTTACCATTACGTTGTTATTTTAATTATTTGTTTTTATATTTGTCAGCCAAAGCTGTTTTTTACAGTTGCAAAATTACTCTATTTGTTTCAAATATACACTATAAAAGGATGTTAATAATAGGAATAGCAGGCGGAACAGGCTCGGGAAAGACCACCGTCGTACGGAAAATCATTGAGAGTC
>OKYQ01000895.1_pt1 | contig 7249 bp, 7 predicted proteins | sample 1608241 | NCBI WGS metagenome assembly OKYQ01 (sample SAMN02674792, study PRJEB24791) | human gut metagenome, SKBSTL006 | isolation source: stool | host: Homo sapiens | place: USA
CAGGAGAATACTGAATCTTATGTCCGCGTCCGGCAGGCTTATCGGGCATTGTAATCACACCCACTACATTATAACCGCCTTCTACTAATTGACGCAGGGCCTCTACCGCAAAATCGGGAGTCCCCATATATACTATTCTTAAATCTTCTTTTTTCATAATCGTCTTATAATCTGCATAGCAACCTGTTATCTGCATAAACCCGGCTCCGGCATCTTGCCGATTGTCGGTTAGTCTTCAGAGAAATGTACCAATACTTGCCGGTATGAATTAAATATCTTCGATTTAGAAACAAATCCCTGATATCGCCCTTCTTCATCCACTACCGGAAGATTCCAGGCTTTCGTATCATCAAACGTCTGCATCACTTGTTCCATTCCATCCGTATCGAATATCTTGGCAGGAGCAGATGTCATTAATTTATTAACAGTAAAACGGTGATAAAGTTCTTGCCGGAACATGATGTTGCGGATATCGTCGAGCAGGACAATTCCCAACAATTCGCCGGTCTTTTTATCCGTCACCGGAAACATATTACGGTGGGAAGCGGCAATAGCTTTTACCAACTCTCCCAAGTCCATTTCCGGATGCACGGCTACAAAATCTTTCTCCACCACATTCTCCATCTTCATCAAGGTCAGCACTGCCTTATCCTTATGATGTGTGAGGAGTTGACCGCGCTTGGCAAGACGCATGGAGTAAATACTATGAGGCTCGAAAGCTATAATCGTTAAATAAGAACTGACAGACACAATCATCAACGGCAGGAACAAATCGTAACCTCCGGTCAGCTCGGCTATCAGGAACACTCCTGTCAACGGAGCGTGCATAACCCCACTCATAACACCCGCCATTCCCATCAAGGCGAAATTCTTTTCGGGCAGATAGGCGGAAAAGGCAAAGTCATTGCTGAAATGAGAAAACACGAATCCGGCAATACACCCTAGATAAAGCGAAGGAGCGAAAATTCCACCACACCCGCCGCCACCGTTCGTCGCACTGGAAGCAAACACTTTCAGCAAGATAATCAGCATCAGATAAACCTGCAACAGATTACCATAGCCGTAGAACATAGAGTTGTTCATAACCGTGTCCCATTCCGCTGCCGAAGTTCCGTTCAGCAGAAGTTCGATTGTATCATAGCCTTCACCGTAGAGCGGAGGAAAAAGGAAAATCAGCACACTCAGCATCACACCGCCAAAAGCAAGTTTCTGATAAGGGTTCTTGAGTTTTCCGAATACTCCTTCAATGGAGTTCATCGCCCGTGTGAAGTAGAGAGAAATCAGTCCGCAGAAGATTCCCAGCAAGATCACGTAAGGGATACGTTCCAGTTCGAAAGCCTGGTCGAGGTTGAACTTGAACATAGCCTCCGTTCCGGTTGTGATATAGGAAACAGTTGCCGCAGTCACGGCGGAAATCAGCAAAGGAAGTAGAGAAGACATCGTAAGGTCGATCATCAGCACTTCCAGCGTAAATACCAGTCCGGCAATCGGGGCCTTAAAGATTCCCGCAATCGCCCCTGCCGCGCCACAGCCGACGAGCAGCATCAGCGTGCGGTGTTCCATCTTGAAAACACTTCCCAGATTGGAGCCGATGGCCGAACCCGTCAGCACAATCGGTGCCTCCGCTCCAACCGATCCACCGAAGCCGATCGTGATGGCACTGGCAATTGTAGACGACCAGATATTATGTCGTTTGATACGCCCCTGACGACGCGAAATCGCATACAGGATCTTGGTAACACCATGACTGATGTCATCCTTCACGATATTACGCACAAACCATCCCGCCAGGAAAATACCGATCACCGGATATACCAAATACAAATAGTTGGCCGATGTCGCATTAAAGTTGTTTGTCAGAAAATTCTGTATCTGATGAATAAGGAACTTCAAAAATAAAGCGGCAATCGCAGTGAAGATCCCGACCAGAAAGCTCAATATCAGGATAAACTGCTTTTCCTTAATATTAGCTTCCCGCCATTTGATGCAACGCTGTAGTAAACTCTGTCTCTCCTCTCTTTTCATCTATTCACGAATTATCTTGATCACTCCGCCTTTATCTAACTTTATAATACTTGAGGGCTTGGGACGGCTCATATCATCCTGTCGGAAGCCGACTATATAGTCCACTGCCGACTTGACTTCTTCGCTGATCTCAGTAAAGTTGGCCGCTCCCGGCTGTCCGCTGATATTGGCAGAAGTGGAAACAATGGCTTTACGAAATTGCTGACAAAGTCGTCTGGAGAATTCTTCATTGGTCACCCGGATACCCACGCTGCCATCTTCCGCCAGCAGGTTCGGAGCCAAATTCCGTGCACCGGAATAAATAATAGTCAATGGTTTATCGGCTACTTCTATCAGGTCCCATGCCACATCGGGGACATCCTGTACATAAAAATCCACCTTCACAGGAGAGTCTACCAGTACCAGCATAGCCTTGCTATCGGCACGTTTTTTTATCTCATACACCCGGTGTACAGCCTCTTCGTTAGTAGCGTCGCAGCCTATGCCCCATACAGTATCGGTAGGATAAAGGATGACACCTCCTTCATTCATCACCTGACAGGCTTTTTTAATATCTTCTATCATTTCTTGAACTATTTCTGTTGAGAATAACACGCAAAAGTAGTACTTTTGCGTCGAAATAAAAAAGATTAAGGGAAAACAATGGAAGAAATCGTATTTCATCATGCACTGCCTATCCAGTTGCGCTTCAACGACGTAGATAAATTCGGTCACGTCAACAACACTGTCTACTTTTCTTTCTATGACTTAGGGAAGACTGAATATTTCGCCTCCGTATGTCCGGGAGTGGACTGGGAAAAGATCGGTATAGTGGTCGTTCATATCGAAGCCAATTTTGTAAAGCAGATTTTCGCATCCGATCATATTGCCGTACAAACCGCCGTTTCTGAAATTGGAACCAAAAGCTTTCATCTCATTCAACGGGTGATCGACACGGAAACCCAAGAGGTGAAATGTATCTGCAAATCGATCATGGTAACTTTCGACCTGGAAAAACATGAGTCGATGCCGCTAACCGAAGACTGGATAGAGGCAATCTGCAAATTCGAAGGGAAGGACGTACGCAAGAAGAAAAACTGAAAGAAATAAGCCTTCCCCGGTGTCGGGACCATTCCTCATCGGTGCCTGACTTCGGAGAGCCAAAACCTGAGCGATAAGAAAAGTTTTATACTGAATCATGTCCGCTATATAATAGAAATTACTTGCTTATACATTATATTATATATAATTCCTCTCTCCAAAAGTGAACAGCAACCATGTGAATACTCTCTTAATGAACATAAAGGAAGTTTGCCACTTTACGCTCTCCTTGATGATCATAGTTTCTGTTATCACAGGGAAAGTTCACAATTCCCTCTTCCGGTGCACCGGACAGCCATAAGGCGGTAGAACCTCCTCCATCCAGATTCAGCGCATCTTTTCCACCCAATACATGAAGCAGATGTGCCAGTTCCGGAATGTTGATTCCGACAGCATTTTCCGGAGATCGCCCATCGACAGTAACAAACAGAATCTTTCCTTCTTCAGTCAGACAAATAGCACTACGCGGATGTTTGGTTTCTATAAAATTGGCATTGCACTGACTCCAGTCATAGTATTCCCCGTCTTTCAGCATCAACGGGCCAGAAGCTAACACAGAACCTTTATTTTTCTTGTAGTTCTTCTCGATCTGCCTGTCCCAAGGAATGAGCTTCACTTTTCCTTTCTTCTCATAAACCGCTCCTGTCACCCGCAACTTCAATTCATCCAACGAAGTAGTGTCCACAACCTGACTTCCCACCTTCAGAAAACAGACGGAGTTTCCTTTCGTCATATCAAAATAGGAGCCGTTGATGGCTCCGATGGCCTGATGTTTCCGGGCAATCCGGCTTATTTTCTCCAATTGTCCGGTAAAGGCAATGCCGATCTTTTTCAATCGGAATCCGATTATCGCGCAAGGCTTCCAGATAACCGTGCTTCCTTCTTTTTACAATATCCAGATGATTGGCACCGCCGATAAAAGCCACCCGTTTACTTCCATTGTCCAGCAGATGCTGGGTAGCCATTTGTGCGGATTGTGCTCCGTCTGCTATTACTGACGAGAATTGATCGGTCAGGCAAACACGGTCGAACAGAATCAGCGGCATATTGATCTCTTTCAATGCGGCAAAATGAGAAAAGTCAGTTGTTTCCTGAGACAGGCAGGCGATAATCCCCTCTACCCGCATATTGACCAGATTCTCTATATTCCTTTTTTCATGCTCGAAAGACTCGTGCGATGTCGTGATAATGACGAAATATCCGTTATCGATCGCCATGTTCTCTATCCCGTTCAGAATGGAGGCAAAGAAATGAGTGACAATATCCGGAACGATCACTCCGATGATGCGCGGCGCATTCTTTCGCAGACTCATAGCGAAAGGATTGGGACGATAATTCATCTCTTTGGCCAGCTTCTTGGCTTTGGCGCAAAGTTCACGGCTGATTTCCGGGCTGTCTTTCAGCGCTCGGGATACAGTAGGGATGGATACGCCTAATGCTTGGGCGAGGTCTTTGAGTGAAGTATGTTTCCGGTTTTCCATCTGAAGGTCTCCAACTTAGATTTATCTGCAAAGAAAGCATATTCCCTGATAAATCTCCGCATTTAAAGAAAGATTTTTTACGTAAACCGTTACGTAGCTTTTTCGCCCCTCTCTTGTCCGTTGAGAAGGGTTCACCCCTTACTTTTGTCGCATACAAAATAATTTAAAACCCTATACGTATGCAATACCATGAAATCGGAAAGACAGGGATGAAAGTATCGTCTCTCAGCTTCGGAGCTTCCTCTCTGGGAGGAGTTTTCCATGATTTAAAAGAAAAAGAAGGCATTCAGGCTGTGTTTACAGCCATCGAAGCCGGAATGAACTTTATCGATGTTTCCCCTTATTACGGACATTATAAGGCAGAGACTGTTCTAGGCAAAGCGCTGAAGGATATTCCTCGCGACCGTTATTATCTTTCTACGAAAGTCGGACGCTATGGCAAAGACGGAGTCAATACATGGGACTACTCGGCAAAGCGTGCGACGGAGAGTGTATATGAAAGTATGGAACGTCTGAATATTGACTTCATCGATTTGATCAATGTGCATGATATTGAGTTTGCCGACCTGAATCAGGTGGTTAATGAGACATTGCCTGCTTTGGTCGAACTGCGTGAGAAAGGAGTGGTAGGACATGTCGGAATCACTGACTTGCAGCTCGAAAACTTGAAATGGGTGATAGACCGTTCGCCAAGCGGAACTATTGAATCTGTTCTTAGCTTCTGTCACTATTGTCTGTGCGATGATAAATTGGCTGACTTCCTTGACTATTTCGAATCGAAAGAAATCGGTGTCATCAATGCTTCTCCTCTCTCGATGGGCTTGCTGAGCGAACGTGGTGTTCCGGTCTGGCATCCGGCTCCCAAGCCATTGGTAGATGCCTGTCGCAAAGCGATGGAGCATTGTAAAGCAAAGAATTATCCGATAGAAAAGCTCGCTATGCAATTCTCGGTGAGTAATCCAAAGATTGCGACTACCCTGTTCAGCACCACTAATCCGGAGAATGTGAAGAAAAATATCGGCTTTATTGAAGAACCGGTCGATTGGGAACTCGTGCGTGAAGTGCGGGAAATTATCGGAGAACAGCAGCGTGTAAGTTGGGCAAACTCTTAAAAAACGATCGATTCTATGGATTATACGATTATTGATGCGCATGCCCATCTGTAGCTTCGCCAAGATACGGTGGTCGATGGTTTTCCTATCCGTACTTTAGAGAACGGACGCTCCCTGTTTATGGGGGAGATTCGGCAGATGGTTCCTCCTTTTATGATTGACGGGGTGAATAGTGCGGAAGTTTTTCTGTCCAATATGGATTATGCCCAAGTCTCGGCTGCGGTTATTACACAAGAATTTATAGACGGCATTCAGAACGATTATCTGATGGAGGTTGTTTCACGCTATCCGGACCGTTTCTTTGTTTGCGGAATGTGTGAGTTTCGCAAGCCGGGCTATCTGGAACAGGCGAAAGAACTGATCGGGAAGGGATTTAAAGCGATTAAGATTCCTGCCCAGCGCTTACTTCTGAAAGAGGGACGGGTAATGTTGAACTGTCCTGAAATGATGCAGATGTTCCGGTGGATGGAAGAGCGGGGAGTGATCTTGTCAGTCGACTTGGCAGAGGGGGCGATACAGGTTCTGGAGATGGAAGAGATTATTCAGGAATGTCCTCGATTGAAGATTGCTGTCGGACATTTCGGGATGGTTACTCTTCCGGATTGGAAAGAGCAGATTAAGTTGGCACGTCATCCGAATGTGATGATTGAGTCCGGTGGTATCACATGGCTGTTCAATGACGAGTTTTATCCGTTTAAAGGTGCCATAAAGGCTATTCGTGAAGCCGCAGAACTGGTTGGTATGGAGAAACTGATGTGGGGCTCGGATTATCCGCGCACGATAACAGCCATTACTTATAAGATGTCTTATGACTTTGTGGTGAAATCCCCGGAATTGTCGGAAGCGGAGAAAACGTTATTCCTGGGCGGGAATGCGCGGAAATTCTACGGGTTTGCAGAACTTCCGGAACTCCCGTACATTAAAAATATGTCGGAATAGAAAGGAAACAATTACAATACCACTAAACAATCACTGTACACATGAAAAAGAATACATATACAATACCTTTAGCGTTGGTTTTCTGCCTTTTCTTTCTGTGGGCGATAAGCAGCAATCTGCTTCCCACAATGATCCGGCAATTGATGAAGACATGTGAACTGAATACCTTTGAAGCCTCCTTTACCGAGACTGCCTACTGGTTGGCTTATTTTATTTTCCCCATCCCCATAGCGATGTTTATGAAACGTTACAGCTATAAGGCGGGAATTATTTTCGGACTGGTATTGGCTGCAATCGGAGGCCTGCTTTTCTTTCCCGCCGCCATTTTAAAAGAATATTGGGCTTACCTCTGTATCTTCTTTATTATCGCTACGGGAATGTGCTTTCTGGAGACAGCTGCCAATCCGTATGTGACGGTTTTAGGAGCCCCCAAAACAGCTCCCCGCCGATTGAATCTGGCGCAGTCTTTCAATGGACTCGGAGCTTTTATCGCTGCCATGTTTTTGAGTAAGCTCATCCTTAGCGGAACTCATTACACGCGAGAGACCCTTCCTGTAGATTATCCGGGAGGCTGGCAGGCTTATATACAACTGGAAACGGATGCGATGAAAC
>OKYQ01001030.1_pt1 | contig 6440 bp, 3 predicted proteins | sample 1608241 | NCBI WGS metagenome assembly OKYQ01 (sample SAMN02674792, study PRJEB24791) | human gut metagenome, SKBSTL006 | isolation source: stool | host: Homo sapiens | place: USA
GGAGTTCAGACGTGTGCTCTTCCGATCTGATCTTTTGCTTCTTCGTCCTTACCTATTTTATAATAGATATAAAGATAAACGGAATGATGATAACTCTTATAAGAGTCAGCAACCAGTTGAGTGGATTTCATGTTTATATTTTCCATTGCTTAGATTTTTGTTTATCATTACGCTGGCAAATATAAATGGTAAATACGGAAAAGAAACAATAAAAAAGGGCGGATAGATTTCATCCTATTGGAAGGAAAACAGAAGTCGTAATACCTACTGGTAATCAATCAATTATACAATCACAAACTGGAGTCTCAAATTATTATATGAGACTCCGACAATCAATCTTCATTAGTTCGTCCTATACTTTGGACGTATTCGTTCGGGGTTATTCCAGTTGTCTTTTTAAAATAGCGGAAAAAGGAAGTGCGAGAACTAAAACCACACAGTTCAGCTAAAGCACTTAAGGTATATTTTGAATATTCATCCTCATTAAGTAACCGTTTAAACTCAGCTATGCGGTAATCATTCAGATAATCATAATAATTCTTGTTCAAGAACTGATTAAACACGTAGGACAATGTATATGGAGAGACGTTCAGCACTGACGCCAAATCCGCAATCTTTAAATCAGGGTTAACATACAGTCTTTTTTCCTGCATCAACATATCCAATTCGTCTGCCAGCCGATGACATTCTTCCATACTCACATTGCTCTTTCTGTATTTTTCTTCAACTATCGGTTTTCCGGTTTCTATGGCATCCGCCGCAAGAGCCGGAGAGTTCTTTTTTCTCCGGTAATAAGCATAGCTTAAGCATATTATTGCAATCAATAATAGAATTGTTCCCCATAAGGTCGCGTTAAAAGAGGAAGCAATAGTCACTGATAAACAGATTTCTGAACCGGGCTCACCAATCCGACGGATTTTGAATTGATATTTCCCAGAAGACAAGTCATAATAGGTCAGTTCGGATTTACCACCTAACAACTGCCAATCATCATCCATCCCTTCCATTTTATATTCATAAGACATATATGCAGGATCGGAATAGGTAAATCCGGAGAAACAGATAGTCAGATTCTTGTGCGACGGTTCCAAAGAGACTTTATAGAGATGCTGTTCTCTCTGTATAGCAGGATGATAAGGTTCTTTACCATTCACATATACATCTGTGATAGCCAGGGGATAACTATTTTCTTCATCTATATCACGTAAATCCCTGGTCAAATAAATCAATCCTTTGGAATTGCCAAACCAGATTGTTCCCGAAGCATCTATAACAGGGCAACAGGTAATAAAAACAGAACTCGGTAATCCATCCACAAAAGTATAAGGAACAATTGTACTTTTTTTATCATAACGGTACAAGCCCAGATTCGTACCAATCCACAGCCACCCTTCACGGTCTTCGATCATAAACATGGCATCTTTCCCTTCCAAAAGAGTACCCGGCTGGAATCTTCGGAAATGAGTCATCGACAAATCGGAAATAAAAATAGGGCCTTTATCCGGAAGGAAATAAAGCTCGTGGGAAGAGTCTTCATATACTGTCCTGATTTTCTCTTTATGTATAAAGCCTTCGGGGAATACATCTGATTTTATACTACGAGTGGAAGGATCCCAGATACATAAACCGGTAGCCGTACAAATCCAGCCTTTTCCTGTAGAATCAAAGCATATATCAAGCACATTACCTTCCAGGAGTTTGGAATTCGAACTGGTATAGTGATTGAGTTGTTCGCCGTCTTTATACTGATACAACCCCATTGAAGTGGCAATCCACAGACAACCGTCATTGTCCGACCTGATGCAGAAAACATGTCCTTTCACAAAAGGAGACTCCGAAGGTTCAAAATCACGGATAGTTAATGTAGAAGAATCCAGTATATACATGCCACCACCATACGTACCGATATAATACTTTCCCTGAAACGGGTAAATACACATTATCATATTAGAGCGTAATTGAGGTGACTTGAAACTCCTAAAACGCCGATTCTTCTCATCAACATAGAACAAACCATTGCGGGAACCTATCAATCTTTCATTCTCATTGATAACTATGGCCCGTACCGGTATGTCTTTTGAGTCAAAATAAGGAGAATAAGAATAGGTAGAGAAAAGCCCGCTCTGATACAGTGTATAATCAAGTCCCAACTGATAGAATCCAACCCATATCAATCCTTCCCTATCCACCAGCAATGAATAGACTGAGTTAGAGCGGATTCCGCCATTAGTACCGGGTTCATAGCAGAAAGATTTCATAACCTTATTTTCCGTGACAGATACAAAATGTACTCCATTTCCGTCTGTTCCAACATAAAGTATATCTTTTCCGTCACCCGACAAAGAGGAAATTACATTGCATCCCAAATCAATCCAATTATCCCTGAACTTCCCTGTCGATATATCGAAAACAACCACTCCATGTTCCATTGTTCCTAAATAGAGCCTGGAACCAATTCGTGCCATTTTCCGATAAGTATAATCCTGTCTATCATTGTCACCGTATGGACATAAAGTTATTTTTCGGGTAGACAGATTCATTGAATATAGTTTGGAGCGGGTCAGAATCCATAATGTATCTTTTTCTCCCATATTCAAATCGACTATGAAATTATCCGATGACCACATATCCGCATTGATAGTAATCTGCTTCATTTCATTATTTTTGCAGACAAACAATCCTTTTTCGCTGCCAATATATAAGGTTCCCTGCGCATCGGTCAATAAAGAACGAACTCCGAATTTTATCACTTCAGCAACAAACGGTTCTAATTTACCGGATTCTTTATTTATCCGCCAAAGGCCCATATCGTTTCCCACCCAAATCTGATTGCCTTGCGTTTCTGCAATAACATTCACCCATTTCAGTTTCTCATCATCTCCGAATATCGGATAATGCTTGAAACGGAAGCCATCAAAACATTCAACTGACGTAGCTGTTCCAATCCAAAGATAACCTACGGAGTCTTTATACAAGGCACTGACCGTTAAATCAGATAATCCATTTGTTTCTGACAGACCGCGAAAGGAATAAGAAATAGGATAGGCAGACAGAAAAAAAGAAATAAATATAAGGCTTGTTATATGTCGTATCAGATTATTCATAGGATTCATATTTGATAAAACAATGCAAACCTACATAAAATATCCCTAATTTTATGTAGGTTTATACAAAAACAAAACACATTCCTCATTAAAAATGAGTGTTAATCTACCAGCTTTATACTCAATTGGGATTGTTTATAAACAACAGGAATTCTCTTATTATTAACCTCTACTCTTACAGGCTTTTTCTTACTCCTGAAACTGGCATTTATCTTCGGTTGTCCGTCTATCCAAAGATTGAGTTTCTTATCTTCTTCCTTTTGAATGACAAACAACTTGGCCAAAGAAGAAAAATAGGTTTCCTTATCACGTCTTAATGCACTTCCATAGCAGATAAAGAAATCTGTGGCGTCTTTGGCTTCCGTTCCTTCAGGATAAGAGACTGCAAACATATAGGCATCTGTCATCCAGCCGTCCGGCATAATCCATGAGTTGCTGTGCATCAGCCTGCCGTCTGCTAATTGATTAATATAAAGATCGGTCACTTTACCTTTGTGGCGGATACGAAGACCAATCCAGTCCTGCCCTTCCCGCCGTTCCATTTGCGGCAGATCTTTTTCATCAGGAGTATCCTTCAAAATAATAGCAGTCAGCCCTTTTACACGGTTCACTTCTGCGGGCAAATGGAATGAATAATAAGTTTCGGTACCTTTCAGATCTTCAGTTGGAGCCTGTATTTCTTCCCAATACAAATCTTCCGGATAATCGTGCACAAAATCGGACTTAGCAAGCAAACGGGGATAAAGAGGACGAATCACAACGGAAGAATTACCATTCGTCACATTCACGTCAACTCCCGACTTTTTATAAGTCCCGTTGGTATGCCACAGCCATTCAAAACGACCGACCTTATGCGTCTTTAAATCATCAATCATGTAAATCACATCATCCATCCAAAGAAAATGACGGAAATTACGGCTGAAATTGTTTGAAACGGGCCCCGTTCCATTAGCCAGGACATATTTCACATTTCCCGCATCCAAAAGATGATATAAATATCCCCGCAAAGTAGAACCGCTATATTGCTGCTCACGGGGTTGTCCCTCGCCATTGAACAGTACTACATTATGCGCCTGGCTTTGAAAGAAATAGTTTCGATAAGCAGGATTAGGATACCAGCAATTTCCACCGTCTTTTATAATGTCCACTCCTTTGTGAAATATAATAAAGGAATTGGCGTCCGCATGAGAGTGATTCCATGTATGACCGCTTTTTACAGCCAGCATCGTAGCATCCTTTTCCCACGAATTGCGCATCGTAGCCCAGCCAAAATCAGAAAATAATTGAGAAGTCGGTAATTGAGGTATAGCGGGTGCCTTACTCAAATCGGGAGTATAAAGAAAGCCCATCGGACGATTCAGAAAATATCCGTCACGATGTTGTCCTTGTTCCACTTGACTGATATACCATAGAATAACAGGATCTTTTATACCTAATGCATACAATAACATCATGCTGGATTCGGCTGATACATTTTTATGACTATCACCAAAGTTAAGACTATGTAGCATGCCGGTACGCGGGTAACATACTTGCGAAAAGTAATTGGGAAGTTTTGATAATTGGGGAATATCGCCCGCGCTTTGTCCGGGATGCGTATTTATCCACGCAATACGGAACAACAAAGCTTCCTGAATACCAAAGTTGGCGTAATTCAGACTTTCATACATTCCTCCGACCTCATCAAAACTTTTGGCTTTCTGCTGCAATACATCACCTGCAAAGTCGAACCATTCGGGAAGAGATTCGTGAAGTTGTTCCACCCATTCCCTGGCTTCGGGGATTTCGTTTTGAAGGCTCATTGCCAATAATCCGCCCTGGCAAACGCAGGAGGTCCACCAGTTATGCCCCATTGAATTCAATGAGTGGATACGAGTCGGTTCCAACAGCCAGTCACCTAATGCGGGTTCCAGGGCAAGTCGTTTTAAGCCTTGGGCAATCTCTTTCTTTTCCGAAGATGAAAGAATATCATAGGCTGCATCATAACCCATAGCGCACAGGAAACTTTTATGTGCCAACCCCAGATGTGAGCGCCACACCGGGATACGTGCCAGCATTTCCTTATCTCCCCATGTTTCGGCTTTCACAGCTTTCAGCAGTATCTCTTTTATTGAATTTACATAGCTTTTGTCTTTTGTCATCAGATAAGCCAATGCCAGATAATCCAGTTTGTTGAAGTCATTCTTTTGTAAAGCTGCATCGGCAGTCTGTTTAATGCTTTCCCAGGCTTCCTGCAATTTCGGTTCATTCTGCATACGCTGCTTCACTTGCTGAATGCGTTGCGGAGTATATAAGAGTGAAGGATGATTTATTTTCTGCGCTTGTATGTATGATGACGAAAGACACAAAAAACAGATGATAGCAATAATAGTTTGTTTCATAATATTTGGCTTATTCTATATATTGACTACTTAACAATCTCCGAAACCGTCCGCGAAATCACAGGACTGCCATAGAACGAAGAAAAACCGTCTTCCTTAGCAGAAGAACCTACTACATGGGCGATAAAGAAGCCGTAAACACTATCACGTTTATTTATCCAGGGGTAAGCGCCAGCCCAACCCGGAGAACTGATTTGATAGGCTTCGCTCGTCTTCTTATCTATTAATTCACGCCATTCGCCCAATCCATAGATACCGGTATGCGACTGTCCCAGTGCTATTTCCGTGTATTCCCCGGGAGAAACAAGGGCATCCTTTACTTGATTAGCCTGCATTTCCTTTACTGTCTCCGCAGTCAGTATCCGTTTTCCTTCATACGTTCCTTCATGGTAAATCATAGATAGGAAATGAATATAATCGTTCAAGGTAGTACACAGACCACCACCTAACATCGGGGCATGTCCGCCATCAGTATTTATCGGAGTAAAATGAGAATTCTTCATTTCCAATGGTTGCGCCAATAGTTCTTGAAAGAGAGTTTCAAACTCCTTTTCCATTGCCACTTCCGCCATTCTTCCGGCAATCTGCATGGCAAGCCCTCCATACTGGAACCGGCTTCCCGGAGTAAAAACCGTATCTAACGGCAATATCTCAATAATGGCAGAATCCAAATGATTGTAATTATCTACGCGCGGTTCAGGAAGATAGGGACGCACTCCGGAAGTATGAGATAACAATTGTCGTAAAAGGATTTTTCCTTTGGCATCTCCCTTAAACTCCGGCAACCACTTTTCCACAGGGTCATCCCATTCCAAACTAGTACTGTCCACTACCGCTCCGATAACAGCAGCAGCCACCCATTTTCCGGCAGAGGCTACATATACTTTTGTATCAGGAGTATAGCTACCATAGTTCTTCTGAAAAATAACAGAATCATTCTTTACTACGCAGATAG
>OKYQ01001071.1_pt1 | contig 6263 bp, 4 predicted proteins | sample 1608241 | NCBI WGS metagenome assembly OKYQ01 (sample SAMN02674792, study PRJEB24791) | human gut metagenome, SKBSTL006 | isolation source: stool | host: Homo sapiens | place: USA
ATACTCACTTGACTTCCTCCTATTAGTTCGAATATCAAGGGCAAGTGATACAGTACAACCACGCTCCTTGAAAAGAGGTAAAGACTTTGTCAATTTTTCCATTGCATTCAATAGTTTATGTTCTACATAACCTCTGAATACAGACGCTTTGCGATGTGAGGTATACATACGCAAAACACTGCATATAACCACATAATTCTTATCCTTAATTGGATAAAAATATTGTTGTTATATGCAGCGGTGCAATCTCGTTGTCTCTTGTCGCTGACTGGTAACCGGGCTTATGCTAATCGGTCTCAACCCCTAGAGCAACTCTCGCGTTTCGTTGATATTAAAGTATCCTCCGACTGGTACTTCCTCTACGCTTCGATTCATCGGAATGGAATAACCCTCCCACGATGGTTAGGCAAACTCACTTTTCCATATTGCAGGAAAGAGCACTCTATTGTCATGGTTTGCCTTATACATAGTGCGACAAAGTTAATGAATTATCTTCATATTTTGAAATAACAGATTGGAAATTGAGTATCATAGACACTATTAAACTTTTATTCTTTTGAAATAATTGTCGTAAAATTGAACAGTTTAAAATATTTATGACTAAATTTACATCCGATTTTATTCACTTAATTTTGAATGTCATGGAAGGAATTGTATATAGGCACTTAACTCATAAAAAGAAAAAAAACGGTGAGGTTTCTTGGATTCTTGCCAAAATGAATCTATATGACTACATTGGCAATTTAAAACGGAATTTCTTTGATTATGATATCCAGCGTAGAATTGTTCCTAACCTTTATTTGGATAAGATTTGGGAAACTGTATTGCGCGATGATTTCATACCTTCAATAACATTAACAACTACCGATAAGGCGATAGAAACTGATTTTTCTAAAGATGAAAATTTAATAAATTTGAGTCAATGTGAGATTATTGATGGTCTTCAGCGTACTTATCGTCTATGGAGTCTGATATATCTAGAAAAAGTATTGGAGAAAATTCAAAGTAAAAGTGCTGATGAGATAATTCAGTTTATCAGAGATGATGTAACTTATGGCGGAAACAAGTTATTTAATTTAAAAATTTTAAGCAGAAAGAATCTAAAGACCCTTTTAGAAAATAATCATGCTCTTTTGGATAAATATATTGAAGCTTATAGGAGTTTTGATATCATCATTAATATATGGGTTAATCTTAGCCAAAAAGAAATTATACGAATGCATGACATAATATCTGCCAAAACGACAGTTTTTAATAAACTTCCTTGCCATGATAGCCATAAAGAAAGTTATTCAGTGACTGACACTAAAACAAATATTATCTATTCTGGTTCGATAAAGAGAATTAATTCTTAACTTTGCAATATTACACTATAAAACAACGAACTATTTATTAATATCGGAATTATACATAAAATCAATTAATGACATCTACATGAAAAATTTATTATGTTTACTTGCATTACTACTATGCACTACCGTATTTGCACAACCTCAACAAGTTGTCGTAGGAGTTTCCGGCAATGGCTATGTAACCCGGCAACAAGATGGTGCGCGAATAACACAAAGAGGAGTTACACATTGGACAAATCCTAAAAGTATCGTTAGTATTTACTTCTATTTGCATCAACCGACAACAGCCGATCTGTCACTGTATGCCAAAGGACATTCCGAAATCAAAGTCAGTTATGGAAAGAAGGGCTTCAAAGTCAATCTACAATCGAATGATTTCACTAAAGTTCCTGTTGGAAGTATCGATATACGACAGGCAGGATATGTCCGTATCGACTTACAAGGAGTCTCTAAAAGTGGTGAGAGTTTCGGAGAAATTAAGCAGTTGATAGCAGACAATGTTACAGGTAAAAGTAATTATGTGAAAGACTTCTCTGACTATTGGGGACGCCGCGGTCCTTCCGTTCATTTGGGATATGCGCTACCTGAAGGTGATACTGAATGGTTCTACAATGAAATCACAGTGCCCAAAGAAGGCGAAACAATGCATAGCTACTACATGGCGGCCGGCTTCGGGGAAGGTTATTTCGGAATGCAATACAACTCCCCGACAGAACGCCGTATTCTTTTCTCGGTATGGAGTCCTTTTGATACACAAAACCCCAAAGAGATTCCGGATGACCAAAAAATTAAACTGTTACGCCAAGGCAAAGATGTACACATCGGAGAGTTTGGCAACGAAGGCTCAGGCGGACAAAGTTATTTGAAGTATCCCTGGAAAGCCGGTAATACATATAAATTTCTGATGCAAATCAGACCGGACGGGAATGGAAATACGACCTACACTGCCTATTTCTATGCAACAGATGAGAAAGAATGGAAATTAATAGCCAGTTTCTTACGCCCCAAAACCAACACATGGTATAAACGTCCTCACAGCTTCCTTGAGAATTTCAGTCCGGAACAAGGATATTTATCACGTGAAGTTTTCTTCGGCAACCAATGGGCACGTAGCAAAGAAGGTAAATGGTCCCGACTCACTGACGCTACCTTTACACACGATGCAACAGCGAGTGCCCAAGTCCGTCTCGACTATCAAGGTGGCAATACTAAAGACAATCGGTTTTATCTGAAAATGGGAGGCTTCTTTAACGAATCTGTTCCAATGGGAACTAAGTTCTATTGCAAGCCAACAGGCAAAGAACCGGAAATTGATTGGGGAGCATTGAAGCAATTGTAACAATCAGCTTCCACTATTAATTAGTTCATGAAACAAAAAACCGGCCTCACTGCAACAGATAGCAATGAGGCCGGTTTCATAAATATCAGGCTTTATTGATACAGCCTTTCCTATTTCTTATAATAATTACTTTTTCTCTAATACAATAACCAATGCATTATTGGCATCATACAGCCCAATGCCACCGCCTGCCAATACATCGAATGACTTTACTTCATTCAACGCTTTCAGGATCTTACCTTCTGTCTCCATATCAGGACAAGCCATCATTGTACTTGCCACTCCCGGGAAGGAAATCGATTTGGCATTGCTCGTACTAGTTTCAAAACCTCCGTTAATCAGGTTGCATCCGGCATTACCATGAATAGACTTTTTCTTCACATCAAAAGCGATAAACGGTTGTTTCTCCATTCCTGAAGGAATCGCCTCACCATTTGCTTCTTTAATTTTCCATTCTCCATTCAACACTGAAAGTTTCACATCAGCCTCCTTCTTTTCAAGAACTACAACCGGACGATTGGAAGCATTGCAAAGATACATCTTCTCCTTACCTGCTTTCTTATATCCTTTCACTTGTGCAAGAGCACTCAATACATTCTTCTCGGTAGCCATATCCGGACACATCATCCGAGTACTGGCCATAGCACCTAACTCAAGGCTTCCCGGTTTCGCATTTACATCGAATGTACCCATCATACGGTTACATCCGCTATTACCGGACACACGACCGGTAGCCGTATCAAATGCAATAAACGGAAGGGTTCTACTTTCGCCCGGAGCAACTTTCGAGCCATTGACTTCTATAATATTCCACTCACCATTGATAGATGACACAGGAACTGCCTTCTCAACCGAACGGCATGAAGACATTGCAAGTGCTGCACCTGCAACGCAAATTGAAACAAAAACTTTCTTCATATTGTTATAACGTTTAAGTTAAATCGTGGACAAAGATACCAAAAAGATTGGGAAATAACACCCAATACAATATAAAATATATACATTTGCCATTGAATATACAACAAATGAACAATTTACATAGTTCACTTAAAGAAATAAATATGAGAACAATCGTCCTATCCGTGATTTTATTCTGTTGTGGTATGTCTCATGTTACCGCCCAAAGTGATTACATTGTCACTACCCCCTCCGCCCAGGAAATTCCTGCAAGTGAAGAAGAACAGTTTATCATAAAACACTTTCCTCTAAAACCTTTATGTAAATGGACTCCCGGAATGAAATTCATGTTTGCTCCTTCCGCACGGGAAATGTTTCTTCCTACCCTTTTAATATACAACACCGAAAAAGGAGTGGATAATAGCCTGATGAGACACAAAATACTCACTTTCACCGGAACCGAAGAGAAGGTTCAAAAAATAGCAGATGAAACAAACTACACCACTCGCTTCGTTTTCGAAGATGAAGGGGAAAAATATTATTATGACATAAAGAATATGCGGCTGGACGAGATATGCGAAAGAATGCCCCGTGCCTGCATCAACGGATTAGTTTACCTGCAAGATGTAGATACGGCAAAAGATCTGCTGATAGGAAAGACAATATACATACAATCCGAAACTGTCCGTGTGGATGATGCCAACAGCTATTCCGGCTATCGGGATATACCTATTTCCGTCAATACGGAAGCAACTGTCACGGCCGTCGGAGTGGGCAGCCAGGCATATCCCGTGAAAATCATATTCAAAGACACACAGGGACATTCCTATTATCTGGAAGTCGCCCTCTCACGGACAAACTCCGGTATGGACACGAGTGATTTTCAAGGTGAAAAGAGAATGAAATACTTTTCAAATTCGATCAGTTTTACGAATAAGAAGCTGGATAATATCGAAAGCCTGAAAAACAGGTACTTGGGGGCAACCGTTTATCCTAAAAAAACATTGTCTGCCAAAAGAGCTGTCTCTCTTGAAAACAAACAAATGGAGTCCCGCGTTCATCTTCCCCGGTACACTATCCTGACAATAAAAGAAGTTCGGATGCCCTCTCCCGGCAGTCTGGCTATTTTGACATTAAAAGACAAGAATGGAATTAGTTACGAAATGAAGGTTGACTTGAAGTATGACGTAATCACCAGAAACAACAATTATATTGAAGACCTTTTCGGGTTTGAAGATATACATAAAAAATATCCGGGCATTACCGAGAAACGTTGGCAAATCATTTCGCGGGGCGACCTCGAAGTAGGCATGAGTACGGATGAATGCCGGCTGTCTATCGGCGACCCGATAGAAATAGTACTGAAAAAGGATAACCGTTTTGAGAACTGGTTCTATAACGGAAAAACATTGGAATTCGAGAGCGGCATCTTGCAACGTTTCAAATAAAAAGGAGTATCGGCGAATGATTATCTGAAAATAATCACGTATATTTGCCAAGCTAACAATTCTAATATTCTTAATATTTAATTCGCAATTAACGAAATGGGTAGAGTTCTTATTATCGGTGCAGGCGGTGTTGGTACTGTCGTTGCACACAAAGTGGCACAAAATGCCGATGTATTTACAGATATCATGATTGCCAGCCGTACGAAAGAGAAATGCGACAAAATCGTCGAGGCAATAGGTAACCCTAATATAAAAACAGCAAAAGTAGACGCAGATAATGTGGACGAGTTGGTAGCCTTATTCAACAATTTCAAACCTGAAATGGTGATTAACGTTGCCCTCCCTTATCAGGACTTGACCATTATGGAAGCATGTCTGAAAGCCGGAGTTAACTATCTGGACACTGCCAACTACGAACCCAAAGATGAAGCTCATTTTGAATACAGTTGGCAATGGGCTTATCATGAACGTTTCAAAGAAGCTGGTCTGACAGCTATCCTCGGCTGTGGATTCGATCCGGGAGTGAGCGGTATCTATACCGCCTACGCCGCCAAGCATTATTTCGACGAAATCCAATATCTGGACATCGTAGACTGTAATGCCGGCAATCACCACAAAGCATTTGCAACCAACTTCAATCCGGAAATCAATATCCGCGAAATTACCCAGAACGGACGTTATTATGAAAACGGCCAATGGGTAACTACCGGTCCGCTGGAAATCCACAAAGACCTGACTTATCCGAATATCGGTCCCCGCGATTCATATCTCCTTTATCACGAAGAACTGGAATCATTGGTGAAACACTTCCCGACAATTAAACGCGCACGTTTCTGGATGACCTTCGGACAGGAATATCTGACCCACCTGCGTGTTATCCAGAACATCGGTATGGCTCGTATTGACGAAGTAGATTACAACGGAGTGAAGATCGTACCTCTGCAATTCTTGAAAGCCGTTCTGCCTAATCCACAGGATTTGGGCGAGAACTACGAAGGAGAAACCTCTATCGGTTGTCGCATCCGTGGTCTGAAAGATGGAAAAGAACGTACGTATTATGTTTACAATAATTGCAGCCATCAGGAAGCCTATAAAGAAACAGGTATGCAAGGAGTAAGCTACACTACCGGAGTTCCGGCCATGATTGGCGCCATGATGTTCTTCAAAGGAGAATGGAAACGTCCGGGCGTAAACAATGTAGAAGAATTTAATCCGGATCCGTTCATG
>OKYQ01001093.1_pt1 | contig 6166 bp, 6 predicted proteins | sample 1608241 | NCBI WGS metagenome assembly OKYQ01 (sample SAMN02674792, study PRJEB24791) | human gut metagenome, SKBSTL006 | isolation source: stool | host: Homo sapiens | place: USA
AGGCTTTTGAGATACTGTGAATATCATTATAATTGTCACCACAAAATAAGATTTCATTTATATAATATTAGGAGACAACATTTGGGATTGAAATTAAACATTGACATTCCATTAAATGTTTGTGGTTATGGCTTACGTATTCGTCACCTTTCTGGTGGTGGTGGGATTTTACTAAATGCTAGAAAAATAGGAAATTATTGCTCTTTTAATTCGGGAGTTTTGTTAGGCAACAAGGATGATAATAGTAAGAAACCGATATTAGGTGAACGTGTCTCGTTTGGTCCATCTGCTAAAGCCTTTGGTGATATTGTAATTGAGGACGATGTTTTTGTTGCTCCTGGTGCAATTGTAACTAAGTCTGTTAGTAAATCACAGATTGTTGGTGGAATACCTGCAAAACTATTAAAAAACAAATAGATTCATATATGAATAGATATTTTTTAGATGATCAAAAAGCTCCTTTGAAAAAACTTATATGGCAGATATTCTTCGTTTTTTTCTTCGTTTATGAAGTTCAACCATTTGGAGTGCCTGACATGTTGACTTCGCGAAAGATAGTTTTTTACATTGCTGGTTTTACATTTATTACAAGGTTTTTAAAGCGTTTTAATTCAAAGACCTTTGATGATGTTAATTTTAAAAGGACATCAAAAAAATTAATTTCGATTGGTTTTGTCGTTTTCTTATGGCAAACTCTGATAACTTTACTACATTCAGGTACAGGCAGTGGTCAACCTATGTGGGGTAAAACATTACTGTTTTTGTTATTAACTTCATTTTTTTGTACCTTTTCTTATTTCTTTTTTAATAATATTAAACAGTTTCTACTTGCGATGTTTTACGCAACTGTGATTCAATCAGTTATTTGCATTGCAGATTTCTTTTCATTTGAAGTGAAAGTGTTTCTTTATAACCATTTTATGGTTGATGCAAATTTTGGTTATTTGTCTAGCTCAAGAGCTTACGGTTTAGGCGCCGCAGAGTCACTGTTGGCTATAAATCTTTTTTTGGGTCTTGTTCCAACTGCAATTTTGATCATTGGATGTTCAAAAAATGTATTTTATATTTTTGGATATATTGCAATATTATTTGCTGCTTTATTGGTGGGTTCAACTGGTTTTATTTTGGGAATTCTATTGCTAATCTTGACTATAGGCTTAGTCTTTATTTATGGTAGTTTCTACCAAAAATCAAGCTTAGCAATTATTGGAACAGTTGGTTTTTTTATCTTGTTTTCTTTGGCAGCTGTGTTTTTTTCAGATATTGAAGAGTTTGGTAATTTTCATAAGATATTAGCCTTTCAAGAGGTTGGAATTGAAAATCAAAATACAGTTCATACTTTAAGAGAACAAGCTGTAGCTCCTATTTGTCTGCATACTTTATTGGGAACATCATATTATCGTGGAACGGTTGATGGATTAACAACAATGTCGGACACTGGCTATTTACAATCATATTTTGGAAACGGCTTAATCTTAACTCTTGTTTTTTATTTTTATTTATATCGACTTATGTTTATAAATGTTAGATATATAAAAAATCGAGTTATTTGTATATTATTGGGGTTTCTTTTTCTATCTATTGTTTTTGCGGAAGGAAAAGAACCTTACATTTATCATTATGGTAATACCTTTGTTTTCTTTTTAGCTTGTTTCCTTTCGAATAAACCTCATAAACAGTTGATTAAGTGATATGATTAGTGTCATTGTTCCAATATATAATGTTGAACGTTACATTAATAAATGTATTGATTCTATTATTCATCAGTCTTATAAAAATTTGGAAATTATTTTAGTCGATGATGGATCTCCTGATAAATGTGGCGAAATTATTGATGAGTATTCAAGAATTGATAAACGAATTCATGTAATACATAAATCTAATGGAGGTTTAAGTTCTGCCCGAAATGCTGGGTTGGATATTGCTTCTGGTGATTTTATTGGTTTTGTTGATAGTGATGATTGGATTGAGCCTACCATGTATGAAGAAATGCTTTCATTTATGGAAAAGGAACAATTGGACCTTGTTGAGTGCGGAATAAATTTGGTTACTAATAATATTAGTAATAAATATATAGAAAAACCATCTATAGTTTTATCTGGTAAAGATGCTTTAATCAGGCACTTAGATTCTAAAAATAGAACAGTTCAATCGCTTCCAAGAACCGCAGTATGGTCTAAATTGTTCAAAAAAGAATTTTGGAAAACTAATCGTTTTCCTGTTGGGGAAATTCATGAAGATTATTTGTTGACTTGCAAAGCTTTGTATGAAGCCAAATCTGTGGGACTATTAAGAAGGGGACTTTTGAATCATCTTACAGATAATCCTAATAGCATTGTTAATACAAAGTTCAATTCTAAAGATCTTTATAAAGGCAAACAACTAGAATATCGAATTACATATTTAAAGGAAAAAAAAGAGCCTACACTTACAAATCTTGCTATGATTTCATATTATGGTTATATAGTATCAGCTATATGGAGATGTGATCAGAATGGAATGCCAGAAAGAGATAAATTAATTGCTAAGATAAAAGAAGATAAGAAGATTATATTCTCTCTTAATCTTCCATTTAAACGAAAAATAGATGCAAGGTTAATATGTTATTATCCTAAATTATATCTCATCCTACGTAATTTTTTTAATAAAATTAAATAATTTCATAATATGAAAGTTGTTCTTCTTGCTGGTGGATTTGGCTCACGTATAAGTGAGGAAAGTCAGCTCAAACCCAAGCCAATGATTGAAATTGGTGGAATGCCCATACTTTGGCATATAATGAAAGAATATGCCTTTTTTGGTCATAAAGAATTTATTATTTGTGCCGGCTATAAACAGGAATATACAAAGGAATGGTTTGCCAATTATTTTCTTCATAACTCTGATGTTACTTTCGATTATCGTAATGGTATGAATGAGATGACTGTTCACAGGACTAATATGGAACCATGGAAAGTTACAGTCGTTGATACTGGTTATAATACAATGACTGGAGGTCGTATCAAACGTATTCAAGAATATGTTGGTAATGAACCTTTCTTTATGACTTATGGAGATGGTGTTTGTGACGTAGAAATAGATAAACTTCTTGATTTTCATAAATCACATGGAAAACTAGCAACTCTTACTGCAGTGAAAATGACGCAGGATAAAGGTGTTCTTGATATAGGCGGTGATAATGCGGTTAAATCATTCCGTGAAAAGAGTGCTTCTGATGGTGCACCTATTAATGCTGGATATATGGTTCTTGAACCTAAAATCTTTGATTATCTTACTGATGATTCATGTGTTTTTGAGAAGATTGCACTTACAAAACTAGCTGAAGAAGGTCAGTTGATGTCTTATATTCATGAGGGTTTCTGGCAGTGTATGGATAACATACGTGAAAAAGCAATGTTAGAAAAATTATTAGCTGAAAATAAGGCACCGTGGAAACGTTGGGAACGCTCAGTTCCAAATATTCCTGATTTCGCAAAATAAATAAAATGGAAGATATATTTGATTTTTACAAAGACAAGCGTGTATTTCTCACAGGTCATACAGGCTTCAAGGGATCTTGGATGTGTAAGATGCTTGCCAATGCTGGAGCGATCGTAACTGGCTATTCTTTGAATGCCCCTACAGAACCTTCACTTTTTAAGATTGCCAATATCGAAGGTGATATTCATTCTGTAATTGGTGATATTCGCAATCGTGAGTCATTAATGGCTGCATTCAATGAGGCTCAACCAGAGATCGTTCTTCACCTTGCTGCGCAGCCAATCGTTCGTGACTCTTACAAGGATCCTGCTTATACATACGAAACCAATGTTATTGGTACTGTAAATATCTTGGAGTGTGTTCGCCAAAGTAATTGCGTAAAGTCATTCCTTAATGTGACTACCGATAAAGTTTATTTAAATAAAGAATGGAATTGGGGCTATCGTGAAAATGAGGAGTTAGATGGCTATGATCCATATAGCAACTCTAAGTCTTGCTCTGAGCTGGTAACTCATAGTTATAAGCATTCATTCTTTACAGATAAGGAAGGACAGCCTATTATCCCTATTTCAACAGCTCGTGCAGGTAATGTAATCGGTGGTGGCGATTTTGCTAATGATCGTATTATCCCTGATAGTGTACGTGCAGCTGAAAAACATGAGGATATCGTAGTTCGCAATCCATTCTCAACACGTCCTTATCAGCATGTTCTCGAACCACTTTATGCTTACCTCTTGATTGCCATGAAGCAATATCAGGATAGTAAGTATGCTGATTACTACAATGTAGGTCCTGATGATGTAGATTGTTTCCAAACAGGTGCTCTTGTAGATCTTTTTGTGAGCAAATGGGGCGAGGGGTTGAAGTGGATCAATAAGTACGATGGAGGTCCTCATGAGGCTAACTTCTTGAAGCTTGATTGCTCAAAACTCAAATCCACTTTTGGATGGGCCCCACGTTGGAATTTGGATGAAGCCATGGAGAAGATTGTAGAATGGAGCAAATGCTGGCTTGCAGGTGGCGATGTTCGTGCTTGCATGGACAAGCAGATCAATAAATTCCTCGGACGTTAATTAACTTAACTAGAATGAAAAATGTAATTGTAACAGGTGCTAACGGTTTTATCGGTAACTCTCTGATCAAGAAACTGATTGAAAATAATGTAAAGGTTGTAGCAGTTGATATCAGCTTTGCTGCACCTAGATTGCCAGAAACTGATCTTATCACAAAGATTGAGGCAACGGTTGATGCGTCACTTGCCGATAAGATACCTGCTGGTGAATATGATGCTTTCTATCATCTAGCATGGAGAGGTGTGAATGGAGCAGAAAAGGCAGATCCAACCATTCAGCTTGCCAATATTCAGATGGCTATTGATTGTGCAAATATCTGCAAGAAACTGTCTGTGAAAAAATATCTGTGTGCAGGCACTGTTGCTGAGAATGCTACCTATAGCCTTCCTAATCTTCAGGCTACCAGCGGTGGTATGATGTATGGTGTTGCTAAGCATGCATGTCATTTAATGGTTGACGATTATTGCAAGAACATCGGTCAGCAATTCGTTTGGATGCAATTCTCTAATATCTATGGAGTAGGCAATAAGACTGGTAATCTTGTCAGTTATACCCTTGGTGAGTTGTTGGCTGGTAAGGAAGCGACATTTGGCCCTGGTCTTCAGCCATATGATTTCATTTATGTTGAGGATTTGATTGAGGCTGTTTATCGTCTTGGTGCTCACGAAACCAAAAAGGCCTTCTATTATATAGGTTCAGGTTCTCCTCGCATCTTAAAAGGCTATCTTCTTCGCATTGGCGAGTTAGCAGGATATGCAGATAAGATAGGTATTGGCATCCGTCCTGATGACGGCATCAAATACACTATAGAGATGTTTGATAATAGCGATCTCGTTGAAGCAATTGGCAACTATGTATCAACTGGCTTCGATTACGGTATCAACAAAACAATTACTTGGCTCAAGAGCCTCTAAATATATATTATTATGATTCAAAAGTTTGAATTCAAAGAGACATCCTTGAAGGGTGCATACGAGATAATTCCATTTTATGCTACTGACGAACGTGGTGGTTTCGTCAAGGATTACAACATTGATTTGTTCAAGCAGAACGGTATCGATCATGAGTTGAAGGAAGTTTTTTATACCATCAGCAAGAAAGGTGTTATTCGTGCTACTCACTTTCAGTTGGTTAAGCAGCAAGCAAAGTTGGTTCGTTGTATCAGCGGTCATGTTTATGATGTAATCGTCGACCTTCGTCCTGATTCTCCAACCTTTGGTAAGTGGCAAGGATTTGATCTTACAGGTGACAACCAGAAGACACTCTATGTACCTCAGTTCTTTGGTCACGGATATTTGGTACTTGAAGATTCTATCGTAAGCTACAAGTGTGGCGAAGTATTCTATGGCGAAGGTGATAGCGGTATCATGTACAATGATCCTGACATCAATATTGAGTGGCCATTTGAAAAGATCGGTGGTATCGAAAATCTGACTATCTCAGAAAAGGATACACATTTGATGAGCTTTAAGAAATATCAGGAAAAGGTTAAGTAATGGGTAAATATTTAATCGTTGGTTGTGGTTTGTCTGGATCTGTGATTGGCAGAGAACTTGCTGAGTATTATAAAGATATACAAGGCAAATAAGTGATTAAAAATTAAAAGTCAGTTA
>OKYQ01001167.1_pt1 | contig 5787 bp, 3 predicted proteins | sample 1608241 | NCBI WGS metagenome assembly OKYQ01 (sample SAMN02674792, study PRJEB24791) | human gut metagenome, SKBSTL006 | isolation source: stool | host: Homo sapiens | place: USA
CTTATGGGGGTGTTGGCGATGATATTCGCTTCGTGTAGTGACTTCTTTGAGCCAAACAATGATACGACCTTGAATGGTGACAGATATATCAAGGAAGGCAGCGAGCTTTATTCCGGTTTTCTGGGTATCATCACAAAGATACAAGCTATCGGAGACAAAGCTATTTATCTGACCGATATGCGTGGAGAGCTGTTGGAACCTACCGAAAATACACCGGCAGACCTTTACAGCATCTATAATTATGATGATGATTTGAGCGGTAACACATACGCTGACCCTGCTAAGTATTATGATGTAATTATTGCTTGCAATGATTATTTGCAGAAAGCAAAAGAATACAGGGATACACATGTTACTACCGTAGATGACGATGATTATAGAGGTCTGATTAGTAGTACGGTGAGATTGAAAACATGGACTTATCTCATGTTGGCAAAGATATATGGACAAGCTATATGGTTCGACGATCCGATGCAAAGCATGAAAGATATCGTCAGCCAGACTCCTAAGAACCTGAGTGAGCTTGTCGATGAATGCGACAAACTGTTGAATACAGGCTTTGATGGAATAAACGGTACATACAATATGTCATGGAATGAGTGGCTTGATCCAGCTAACGGAGCTACTTCCACAAACGATGAATATAAAAGATGGAATATGATGGTTCCCGGATACTTCGTATTACAGGCAGAAATCGCACTTTGGAAAGGGGATTATCAGAAAGCGGCTACAACGATTCTTGGAGAAATGAGCAGAACTTTTGCGTTGGCTGAGTATCAAGGAAATGTTGCTAATATCAAGTATATGCGTTCGGGAAGTTACGGTAGCAATTACGGTCAGCAATATGATTCTGAGATGCCGGTGTTGACAGCAGCTGAATCTGTTATTATGTATGATTACAAATACAATCAGCAGAATTCGTTATTGAATCATTTCGACCGTAGCGGAAGCTATATGATGCGTGCTTCTGTGCCAGGATCAAAACGTTTTGAAGATATTACTTTCAATCCGTCTGCCGATGCAACGGCTATTAAAACATCTGATGCGCGTTTCAGAGCCATTCAGGAAATCGAAAAAGATGTGGAATATGCGATACGCAAATACCGTGGATTTAGAAAGAGCGGACATTCTGTTGCTCATGACGATACATATATAATGATTTATCACACTTCTGATCTTTATTTCATGGCGATTGAAGCGCTGAATAATATGGGACGTTTTGAGCCGGTATCCGTCTTGATGAATACTGGTGTGGATCCCTTCTACGGAGCCGGTGTAGTATTGGGCGAACAATGGCAAGGACTGAATTGCAACTGGGGATTGTGGACAACACTTTATGCGGGATTCCGCCGCACGTATGCCGATAACGGTGTTCGCGGTATTTTAGGACTTGGCAAGCGCGATATGTGGCAGACCCCGGAAGACATCAAAGAGGAGATTGTAGCAGAACAAAAATTAGACGGTTTGAGTGACGAGGACAAGATCAAAAAGCATAATGATATTGAATTGGTGAAAGAAGCCTTCTTGGAATTCCCTTGTGAAGGAAAAACTTATCCGCTTATGATTCGTGTGGCAAAACGTTGGAATGACTATTCATTCATAGCAGATTTTGTCGGGCAGAAATATGAATCCGATCAGGCTAAACAAGCAGAAGTAAAAGCCAAGATTATGAATGGTGCTTATTTCGTACCTTGGGACTTGCAAGGTAAGTCTTCTTCTCATTAAATAGCATGTTTTTCAATCAAAAAAAGATAATTATGAAAGATATAACAAAAATAACGTACTTACTTTTGGGACTGATGTTATCAGTCCCTCTAGCCGCACAAAAGACATATTATATGGATCCTGAGGGAAGTGATTCTAATCCGGGAACTTCAGATAAACCTTTTGCCACTTTAGTAAAAGTGCAGGAAGTGGTAGTTGCGGGAGATGTAGTTTATATCAATCCGGGAACATATGTGGTTCCCGCCAATCAAGTGCCGATGACAACTACCAATAGCGGACTTTATCATTGTGTATTTCATATGAATAAAAGTGGTGAAGCAGGTAAACCTATTTCTTATTTGGCTAATCCGAATAAACAGGGGAGGCCCATTTTTGATCTTTCGCAGGTAAAACCGAAAGATCAGCGTATTACGGTGTTTTATGTTACAGGTTCCAATCTTTATCTAAAGGGATTTGATGTCATCGGTACGCAAGTGACTATTACCGGTCATACGCAATCAGAGTGTTTCCGTATTGTAAAAGGAGCCAATAATAACAAATTTGAAGATTTGAGAACGCATGATGGTATGGCAATTGGTTTCTATTTGCTTGGAGGAAGCAATAATCACATCTTGAACTGTGATGCTTACAACAATTATGATTCGGTTTCCGAAGGTGGTAAGGGGGGCAATGTTGATGGTTTTGGCGGTCACATTAACTCATCTTCAGTTGGCGAAGGCAAAGGCACGGGAAATGTGTTTGAAGGATGTCGCGCATGGTACAATAGTGATGATGGTTTCGATTTGATCAATTGCTTCGAGGCTGTGAAGATAATTAATTGTTGGTCTTTCTTGAATGGGTATAAACCCGGAACCAAAGAAGTTGCTGGTGACGGTACCGGTTTTAAAGCCGGAGGCTATGGAATGGCTGCCGACAAACTGCCTGCCATACCCAGTGTGATCCCTCAACATGAGGTACGGAATAGTTTGGCTTATTACAATAGATTGAGAGGATTTTATGCCAATCATCATTTAGGTGGAATTATATTTGAGAGCAATACGGCTGTCAATAGCGGAGAAAACTATAATATGACAAACCGTGAGTCACCTCTGGCGCTTCCTCCGACTGATGTCAACGGATATGATCATATGGTTAAGAACAACTTATCATTGGTTACAAGATCGGGTAGTAAGCATATTGTAATGGTGAACAGGGCGAAGAGCGAAGTATCCAACAATTCGTTTGATGGTAGCGAGGAAGTGATAGAAACCGATTTTATTAGTTTGGAAGAAGCGGAATTGATGAGAGACCGCAAGCCTAACGGAGATTTGCCTGATGTTAATTTCGGAAAGCTGACTACTGATGCGGAATTACGTTTTTGGGGAATGGGATGTTTTGCTACAGGTGAACCTACTGATCTTGATTTTGGTTGGTTGAAGAAGCCGACAATTGTTGTAGTTGGAAGTAAAGCCAGTGTAGTGGGACCCGAAGCTGCATCGTTCACGAAGATGTATGTGATTGTAGATGGCGAAGAAACGACGGAGTTTGATAAGAACTCAATAGACTTGTCTGATTTTAGCGGCGTGCTTGAAGTGAAGGCAGTCATTGAAGATGCAAACGGAAACATTACAAAATCTATTGCGCTTAAATTTAAAAGATAAAACGGATAAACTTAGAATAATATGAAACAGTTTATTAATATTTATATAATATCTTTTGTCTTGATATTATCTCAACTCAGCCTCTTTTCGTCTTGCAAAGACGAAGATACGGTTGCTGAACTGAAGCTTGATCGTACAGCTATTCAAATCAAAGAAGGAAGTGAAGGTATACTAAAGATTGAAAGCGGAAGCGGTGGATACCAGTTTTCTTTTTCTGAAGAAGGTTATGCTACCGCCAAGTATCGTGAAAATCTGATATACATTCAGGGAGTGAAATACGGCAAAGTCGTCTTGAATGTAACAGATTTGGAAGGACACAGCGTATCACTTGATGTAGTGGTTGTATCAAGTGTATTGAGCACCGATAATCAGCGTTTTGTATGGGGAAACATGATTGAATTAAATAAAGCCAATAATTGGAGTTTGTTCACCGACGTCAATAGTGTTGCTATTACCAACGTAATGGAAGGAAGACAATATGTGTTATCCTGCGACGGTGATTTGTCGGTATGGCATCGAAGTCTATTCCGTTTGAGATGCGTATCGTATGTCCTCCGAATATTGTTTCCGCATCAGAGAAGGTGACGATACCGTCAAGCTGTGCCGCCAGTTTTCTGCGGAAGCATCGGTCAACAAGCAGATCCAGTTTCATTCTGCGGGTGATGTATTCCTGGTCGTACGGATAGGTGGGAATTTCCATGACCACCTTCACTCCCTGTCGTTTCAGCTGCTTCACCATGCTGATGGTGAACGGGTTGGCGTTGTGGTACGAACGCATGTAGACCAACCGGATATTTTCCTGCAGAATGTATTTTACGATGCTTTGTAACTCAAATCTTTTCCGGAGTTTTCCTTTTATTCCGCTGCCGTAGTCCCGCAGCGTGTGATTGTCTATCATCCGGCATTTGTGTCCATTTTCCTCGTTCAGATAGCACGTGTGCACGTCCATTCCGCACTCTTTCAGCGCTTTTACCTGATAGCGGATTTTCTTGCTGATGCCGTTCGCTTCTTCAAATCCGTGGAATATAAGAAACAGTGCTTTCATCGTTTGTTTTTGTTTATGATGCTTTTTGCCTTGCCAGTGATGTCGTATTCACCGGTCAACTGTATATAGCACCCAAATATACAGAAAAATATAATGCTTTTTACAATCAGGGTCAGAAAAATGTTGCCTCCTTCTGTCATTAGGCTGAGCGGATAGAGTACGGCTATCAACAGGATGCTGACCATCAGGGGCGAGATCAGTTGGATGGCGAAATGGCGCAAGCTGCGGTGCAGCGTCATCCGGTACATCATCCAGTAGCACTGAGCGAAGTTGACGGTAAACGTGAGCGTGATGCATGTGGCTACAGCTTCGAGCGTGCCGAACCAAAAAATGCCCAGTAGGATGCCAGTGACGTTGAGTATGGACGAGAACAGTCCGCACATAAATAAGTTCTTCGTGTCGCCCGCCGCCTGAAAGATGGAGCCGGAAGAGGAGAGGATAATCTGCACGCCTACCGACAGGGTGAGTATTCGGAATACCGGGATGGAGGGCGTCCATTGGTCGCCGAAGATGATCAGTGTCACTTCGCCAGCCGTGAAGTAGAGCAGCACGCTCAACGGTAGCCCGATGAAGGCGAGGAAGCGGACGATGCGTTCGTAGCCGGAAGCCAGTCGCTCGAGGTCATCCTGATAGTCACTGAAGATGGGGTGCATCACCGGGGTGATCACCTGCGTAATGTTCTGTAACGGCAGCATCATCAGGCGGTACGACTTTTCGTAGTAGCCCAAGGGAGACATGCCCATGTATTTGCCTATTAGCAGTTTGTCCAGATTCCGGCTGAAGTAGTTGATGATGTTGAACAGGAACTGGTAGGCGGAGTAGGAAAAGATACGGCGAAGCACGTCCAGTCCTAGTGTAAACTTCAGGCGTTGCGGATAGCGGCGTATGGAGACCGCGAAGATCAGGATGCCCGACAGGATGGGGCCGATGATCAGCGCATAGAGTCCGGCTCCGCACAGGGCTGCCACGACGGCAGCCGTTCCGGTGGCTATCTGTATGACGAAACTCCGCAGGGCGATGAACTTAAACTCTTTATTGCGGTAGAACAGCGCATTGGGAACGATGGTGGCGGAAGCAAAAAATAGGTTGACAGCCAGCAGCTGGCACAGGGGGCGCAGAATCTCCCGGTCGTAATAGGCGGCTATGGGCCACGAGGCAGCGGCAAAGAGCAGCGCCAGCCCAATGCCTGTCCAGACGGTGAAGGAGAAGAGGCCAGACAGATTTTCTCCGGTCAGTGTCTTGTGCTGGATGATGGCGGGAGACAGTCCCACGTCAGTAAACAAGTTGAAAAAGGCGATGATTACCGTGGCTACGGCCATCACGCCGAAGTCGTCCGGTGAAATCAGACGTGCCAGCACACCCGCTACGACGAGTGAT
>OKYQ01001183.1_pt1 | contig 5749 bp, 6 predicted proteins | sample 1608241 | NCBI WGS metagenome assembly OKYQ01 (sample SAMN02674792, study PRJEB24791) | human gut metagenome, SKBSTL006 | isolation source: stool | host: Homo sapiens | place: USA
ACTGGAGTTCAGACGTGTGCTCTTCCGATCTTGTGCATGAAGAGAATCATGCATACTTGTATATTTCTGATCTAACAGGACGTATTGCTTCCAGTCATTTTGCTTATAGGCTATTTTTTTGAGGGTGGCATATGCGGAAATACATATATGTCAGCCTGTTGTTCCCCAAATTGAAAAAGAACGTGAAGGAAATCGATATAATAGAGGCGCTGACTGATAAAGAGGAGTTGCCTTCCAATGATGACGGTAAAGCTAAGTCTTATTTTGATGTAAAAGTGGACGATTATTTGGTACTTTCCAGAGAAAACAAGAAAGTCTATTATTGATTGGACAGATTTATCTATCATTGAAAATGAATATAACTATAAAAAACACAATGGTTTGGATTATAACCATTGTGTTGATGTCCATTGATATATATATAGTATTCATGGACCCTTTGGAACGGCAATATGATTTGACGCAAGTTGTAATAGCTTGGTATCTTGTAACGTTGCTGCTTGACTTCCTTTTTCGTCATAATAAAATTTATGGGGTGATAAGGAACATTATAGCCACAGTGCTTCTCTGTGTATTCTATTTTGTATTTCCTTAAATGTATAATAATATGAGATATGCAGTTGTTTTGATAATCAATATTATATTGGTGTTGGCAGGCTTCTTTTTACTTTTTGGTGATCCTTTGAATAAACAGCTTCCAACGAAAATGATAGCTATTTGGTTCATTGTTTTAGTGATATTAGATTATCCTCTCCGTCATAATAAAATATACAAAGAGATAAGAATATTGGTATACATTATTTTTCTTGCTCTTCTATATTGGTTGTTTCCGACATAGGTAAATCATTGTTTTATTCATATTCATGCTCAAATAAAATAGCCTGTTAATGGATTTGTATAATGGGAATGTTTTATCTTTGCAGTGTTTAAAATAAGATACGATGAATAAAAGAGTAACAATACAATTCGCTGACTTTATAAAGAGTAGGTTGGCAGGTGGTTTGCTCTGTTGCCTTGTATTGTTGGCTGCTTATCTGTTTCAGATGTTTTTCCCAGGAATGTATGTTGATGCATTCTCGTCATCTTTTTATCTTTTTGCGTGGTTGATTCTCTTTGTGGGCGCACTCCTATGGACACTTCGTGAGAAAGGAACATCTGGATTACCCTCCGAGATAACTGATTGGCAATGCATTGCTGCCTTTTTGTTGATTGTTGCAAATCAGATTTATGTTGTTATGCCTAAGGAGGTTCACGTTGAATTGGCTCCTGTACTATCTGCTTATACTTTACCTGTGCTGGTCATTGTCAGTTTGGCAATAGCAGGGATAGTTAAGTTGTCTATCTCATTCTATCGTTCATTGGAAATTGAACGGCAAAAAACAATTCTTCAAGAGAAACGGCTTCAGGAACTGCTGTCTTCTCCTCCACCTGTGTTGGAAGGCGTCATATTTGTGCGCAGACTTTTAGAAAATCAATCTATATATCAATTAACTGCCAGTGAGAACCTTACATTAATAGAAGGATGCCGTGCGATTGATCCTGACTTTTTTGTTTGGTTAAAAGATAAGCAAATAAAAATTCCTCCACGTCATATTGTATATTGTGTACTTATTAGGATGAGGAAAACTAAGAAAGAGATTTTGTCTATTTTTGATATTAGCGATGGTGCTTGCCGTGCCATGAGGTCTCGTGTCCGTGCGAGCTTAGGTATAGAAGATGAGGACATGGAAACCTTTTTGCAGGAGTTACATTAGGTAATCTCTAGTATGTTTATTAGTCCTATAAAAGAATGGATTGCTGATATAAATCCTCCCATAATAGCGTAGTAGAACCATACGCGTTTATTCGAATATTTGTTTTGAGGGAATGTGTCGATGGCTCCGATTATGAGCACAATCCATGCTAGAAGTTCAAAGAAAGTAATAAGGAAGTCTTGAAGAGAATAATTTATATCATCAATAAAGCGGTGAAAGTAACACATAGTGATGCTAATCCCCCACATTATATTATATAAGATTATATATTTAACTATTTTCATTTATTAGCTATACATTCTTTGTATTCCTTGTTTGCTATATCTTTGGCTCTATCATATTTTGCAGCTGCTTGTATTAAGCAGCCAGATGGCATTGAACCATTTTGACAGTTAGCGATAGCATTGTCATAATCAGCTTTTGCCTGCTTATATGCCGCTTGTTTTTGTTCTTCACAGCTACTAGTACTTCCTCCTTCTTCGCGTGTTTTCAGGAGTTTTACTTTTGTAAGTTCGTTACTTTCTGCATATAGTATAAAGAGTTGTGTCCGTTCATCTGCGCTTAATCTTAAAAATCTTGTATGTTTAATCAGGTTTTCTTTAGCTTTTGCCAGTTGCTGTAGTTCATTTTCTAGATTGGCTTTCCTCATGAAGTCTTCCACGTAGTCATCATCATTCAGATTTTCCATAAGTTTGTCATATTCTTCTTCACTTAAAATAGAAGTGTACTCATGAAACTTATCAGCTAAAAGCTCGGAGCTCATTTCGAATTCCCAAAATTCATCTGAACTGGCGATGGAATCAATAAGAGTGCTTCCATTATTTATCATTTTTGATGAAAGTGCACGTGTATTAGTTACCTCGTTTTTTTCTATTTCGTCAGAGTAATATCCGTCTGCGCTACAACTATAAATAAAAAAGGAAGCTACCAGTCCGCAGGCTAATGCCATTACATAATACAAAGTGTATTTTTTCTTTTTTGTGATCATATTCTGTTTTATTTAAATGTGTATGCAAAGTAACGAAAAATAGACTTATTTTAGGGATAATAATCATTCAATAAAAGGAAAATATTTGGTCTAGTGTCAATTTGGTCATGTTTGTGATGTTACAATTTAGTGTAAAATATGAAGGAGAATCGCTCCTAGAAAGCTCACAGGCGCTATATGATAGCTTATTGGTGTAACACATTCGTTGTTAAGGTTTAGTCCAGTCGTTATTATCCGAAATAAAAAATTAAGCTTAACTACTTACTGATAAGTACAAGACTTGATAATGAGAAGTACTTAAGTTGTCTGATTCTTGTACATCAGTTGAGTAAAAGATGTACAACGTTGGAGTAGACGATGTACTACGATTGAACTAAAGATGTACAGCGTTTGATCTATACTATTAGGATGTCAAATCTGAAAGGGCTGAATGTTGGTATCACTTTAAAGGATAATATTCATTCAAAAAAGGATAATATGTGGTCAGAGAAGGAAAGTTTGGGGTATTTCGGTTGTTACAATATTAGGGAAAATAAAAAAATATCCTCGCTGTAATCCTCCTGTGGCACATTCTACATGCTGTAGGAGTGTAACGCCCTCTTTTTCTATGGCAAAAGAACTTGTAAATTTGCAGAAAAATAACACGAAATCATTTATCTCTATTTTTCTGATAATTATGAAAATATTCACAAAGTTGGTATCTGTCTTTTTGCTCGTAGCAATTGGTAGTCTCTTTTTCTTTTCATGTGCTGAAAAAGAAAAATGCACTCCAATGGTTTCATTCCTTGAAACCGCTCTTCAGCAGGCAGGAGAGAACCGTGTGGAACTGGAAAAGGTCTTATCTCATTATAAAACTGATCCGGCGGATAGTTTGAAATATAAGGCCGCTTGTTTTTTGATAGAGAACATGCCTTATTACACCTATTATAAGGGCAAGCAGTTGGACCGATATCTTACTTACTATACTTTACTACAGGAAACACGTGGATTGGGGATTTCTCCCCAAGTAGTGGCTGACTCTGTTTGTCACATGTATGGGGCATTGTATTTAGATTCTTTGCAATCCTATAGAGATATTGAAACTGTTGATTCTGCTTATTTATGTAATAATATTGAATGGTCATTTAAGGTGTGGCAGGAACAACCATGGGGGAAACATGTTTCGTTTGCAGATTTTTGTGAATATCTTCTTCCTTATCGTATTGGTGACGAGACCTTGACTAGCTGGCGTGAATCTATTTATCAGAAGTATAATCCTTTGCTCGATTCTTTACGTGCATCCGGAGTACTTGATAAAGAAGACCCGATTGTGGCAGCCCGTTGTTTGCTCGATTCAATTCGTAAAGGAGGAGTGGTATTTACTACTGCCGTTCCTGCCAGCCTTCCTCATGTGGGACCGGAAGTTGCGCAACTGAAAGCAGGTAGTTGCCGGGAACTTTCAGACTTTGTCGTTTATGTTTGTCGTGCGTTGGGTATTCCGTGTTCAATTGATTTCATGCCGATTCGCGGTGATGAGAATGATAGCCATCAATGGGTAGCATTTTCAGATAAGTATGGCATACTTTATTATCATGAATTTCCTAACGGTGTGAGTGAAGTACGAAAAGACGCAATGTGTGGAATGCCCAAGATAAAGGTCTATCGCAATACCTTTAGTCTGAATCGTGCTATGCAGGAAGAAATGCTGAAATTGGATACTGCTATTGTTCCTCTTTTCAAAGATCCGCATATCGTAGATATTACTTTCCCTTATACCAAAGATTTCAAGAAAGAACTCCACATACCAAAGGACGCTCTATATAAAGGTAAGCCACGTTCAAGAATTGCTTATCTATGTGCCAGCAAACGGATGGATTGGGAGCCTGTTGCATGGACAGAGTTCGATGGTAAAAACATTGTCTTTACGGATATACAAAAAGGACCCGTCATGCGGGTTGCCACTTACGAGCGAGGACGACTTCGTTTTTGGACCGATCCTTTTGAAATAAATGTTTCCAATGAGTTTCATTTTTTCACTCCTTCGGATAGTGTACAGGATGTTACTTTGTTTGCAAAATATACTTTGCGGGCAGATGAGATGTTTTTGAATCGTATGATAGGCGGAACATTTGAAGGAAGCAATGATCCTGATTTTCGTGAAAAAGAAGTCTTGTACTTGATAAACGAGAAACCGAAAAGACTACAGACTGTTGTTCAATCGTATTCTTCAAAATCGTATCGCTATGTCAGATATATAGGTCCCAAAGATTCACACTGTAATATTGCGGAGGCGGCTTTTTATACTCCTAATGATACCGCTTCTTTAAAAGGTAAAGTTATAGGTACTCCCGGATGTTTTCAAAAAGATGGTTCGCATGAGTATACAAATGTATTTGATGGGGATGTCACAACTTCTTTTGATTATATCGAACCTTCCGGTGGTTGGTCAGGTCTTGATCTTGGAACTCCTAAGCAGATAGGAAGAATTGTTTATACGCCTCGGAGTTATGATAACTATATTCGTTCGGGTGATGATTATGAGTTATTCTATTGTGCAAGGAGGAATAATTGGAAATCTCTTGGAGACCAAAGGTCTAAAGCGGACTCGCTGATTTATATCAAAATTCCAGTGAATGCTTTACTTTTATTATGTAACAATACACGAGGAATATAGGAACGAATATTTGTGTATACAGCAGCTGAACAAATTTGGAAGTAAATTCAGATATGATTTTAATAAAAACTTGATTTATTTTGCTAATTGTCATTTATTAAGCTAGCGATATATGATTTAGTAAAGATGAACAAGTTTAATAAGTAAATAATTATTAATGATTAAATTTTAAAATTATGATTTCGAGAAAGAAAAGCCTTTTTTTAAGCGTATCAGTATTGATTCTATTTGTGGCGTTAGTTGCACAAAGTTGTAGTTCGGAGAATGACGATTTTGTTGCTAATCCCAACTCATCATTAGAAATGGCTGAAGAATTAAAGTGGTTATCCAAAAAATCATCACAGATAGGATAGA